>Ga0075428_100000339_pt1 | contig 46286 bp, 46 predicted proteins | sample RhiMetdeltSRZDD2_FD_75291 | JGI IMG/M metagenome (GOLD analysis project Ga0075428, IMG submission 75291) | Populus rhizosphere microbial communities from Tennessee, USA - Rhizosphere MetaG P. deltoides SRZDD2 | ecosystem: Host-associated > Plants > Roots > Rhizosphere > Soil | place: USA... | reverse complement strand
CGCCGGCGGTACGTCATGTTCATCAGATGCAGCGTGTGCCCGGCGCTCGGCGGGTAATAACTGCCATCCTTCGTCTTTGACGGGTCTATCCTGCCATCCACGATGACGTGTTGGTTCTCCGCTTTACAGATCAGGGCAATCTTGCGCATACCGCGTGCCTCCCATCGCATCGGACGCACACCGGGCCCCGGACTCGCGAAGAACCAACGTTGTCAGAAGGGAGGGGATTGTACGGCTGGGGTTCCGCTTACGCAAGCCGCTCTTTGTACGATCTGGCGGTATCGGCAGTTTAACGCCGTCCCGGGAGTAGCAACTTCCCCAATGACCCGGACCGCCCCGCCGATGGCCGCACTCATCGGTTGATGCCTTTATCGTAGCCTCGCATTTTCGTCCACGCGGCCGCTTCGGCTTTCAAAGCCGGATCCATAGACCGCCAGAACTTCAGCGCCGGGGTCATCAACTCTGCTGGGGTTTCGCTTCGCCCATCTCGCTGCGACGCGTGCGCGAGCGTGACATCCGTCATCGCGGTGACCATCGCGACGGCGTGCGTGAACATGTACTCGCGGCCACTGATTTTGTGCCTGCGAAAGACCTCCGCAATCTCCGGTATTCCCTCGTGCACCTCTGCGCTGAGGGTCACCTTCCCCAGCCGGCGCTGTGGGTCGACGCGCTTCGCCACGTCGTCCATACGTCTTTCGAGGTTGGGGACTTCTTTCATGAGCGTGATCAGTTCGCGGTCGACCGCGAACATTTTTCGGAGATTGTCGGCTGTCAGACGATGCGCTGCGAGTGCTTCGCACTCCGGATCGCCGGCACACAACACCCTGGCCATCTGCTGCGCCTCGTCTTGCGCGAACGCGGGCGCGGCGATTGAAAGAGCACAGACGCTCACCAGTAGACCGACGGACCCGGCTCTAATCACAAGAACTCCTTTGCAGGAACGCGAGAGTCATCAACTCGCGGACGGTGTTGTTCAGGTGAGCAAAGCTGATACCTCCGCGGCTATGGGATTCCTGCGGAAATCGATCGAAAGCCGAATTCAAGCTTGAGATCCTGATTACAAGTCAGGGCAGCCGGTGGCGAAACGCGCGGACGATCTGCTCTCTCCCGCCGGACTATAATCTGGCTCCCCAGGAGGGCTCGTGAACCTGCTTTGCGCACTCGCGGCGGCGGCGTTCGTAGTGGCGGTCCCGGCCGCACAGAGCGCAAGCCGGGTCGGAGGCTTCTACATGGCGGCGCCGGAAGGCTGGCATCCAGTCACTGCCGAAGGTATGGTCGCGAACCTTCAGGTGCAGATCGATCCCGCTCAAATGCGACAGATCGTCACGAACTTGTCTGCGAGCACTGTTCTGGCCGTCTACCAGAAGTACCTGCCTGCCCAGCATCGCGGCCTGATTCCCAAAGTCCAGGTGACCCTTCGCCGAAGTCCTGCGAAGACGTTCGACGGCTTCCGGATGGCGGTCGCGAGAAGTGCCGAGCAGCTCAGAAAGGTCTTCCCGGACGTCACCTTCATCCAGCCACTTCACGAAGTGTCCGTCGGGGGCCGGCGTGGGGTGAGTTTCACGGCAACCTATTCGTTGGACACGAAGACCGCCGGCACATTGCAGGTGCGCGCGCTCACGTACGCGATACCAAATGACGACACCTTCTTTCAGTTCAGTCTGACCGACGGATCTGGAGAGGACTGCGCCGCGATCTTCGCTGAGTTGATGAGAACCGTCCGCTTCGACTGATCGGGCCGGACTCGCCTCGGCCGGCGCGGATTCCTTGTGGCGTTCATCGCATGCAGCGTTGAGCAGGCGATAGGTACGCCGACGCGCGGATTGGGCGGCCGCGCTTCCCCTCGTTGATGGTGAACTCGAGCGTCAGGTGGCGGCGGTTCCCGTAGGTTGGGCGCGTCTCGTGGGTAACCTCCGCGTCAGTGAAGCCCTTCTCGGCCAGCAGGTCTCGAAGGACCTCTTTGAAGCGGCAGAGGGTTTCGCTTTCGAGCGGCCACCCCAGGCGCAACTCCGCACCGTCCAGGCGGAGCCGCTCGCGGAGTCTGGGCCTGTCGATGTGTTTGGTGCCGACAATCTCTATGCCTGCAACGATGTCGTGTCCGTCCACCGGGATCCCACGAATGCCGGTCAACTCACCCGTCTGTTGGGCCACCGACACGATCGAACCCGCCAGGAGTACCCAAGCGGCGACGCCCAACACGATCGGGTTGGTATTCTCCACGTGATCTCCGGCTATGCCGCATGAGCAGCATTGAAGTCGTCATCGAATCGCCGGCGCGGCCGGCGCTTGGGTGTCTCAGCCATCGGTCGGGACATCGTATCCGCCTTTCGGAAGATCTCCACGAAACAGGATCAAGCCCAAAGTCCCCGTCCGGCGATATGCGCCGCGCGCCTTGCGGCACGTCAGGTCCACGTGGATGCTCGGAACAACATCAAACAGTCTGGCCTCTAATGACAGAGTGCTGTCCCTTCCATGGCTCCGCCTGTGTGTCGGCATCACCGTCGCGGTCGCTGTTTGCTCCTGCCGGGACTCACGCAGTGTCGCACCCGAGGTTCCTCCTCAGCCCCTGTCCTTTACGCTGCAGCCGCCTCGCCCGGAACCGCCACCCGCTGAACCGCGCGACACGACGTGGGCATGGATCGATTCAGCGCGCTGCGGTTCGACCGCGGCAATGACGATCCTCGACCTGAGCCCCGGGGAAGTGTCGGCGCAATGCACGCGAATCGACGGCGTCACGCACCTTTCCCTGACGCTGACAATCCGAAGCCAGCACCGTGCCGACCAGGTAAGGCGCCTGGCCCTGGGCTTCTGCGGAGATGTTGTCGCCGCAGAGGCTCCGTCGGCGTGGACGGTGAGTATCGATCGCCGGGATAACTGCTGCGCGCGTCTTGTCGACGTTACGTGGGCGCGTGCCCAATCACCGTCCCTGCAGAACGCGGCACTTCGCATAGTCGGATTGAAAGTCGTGCTGAAGAACCGCTGGCGCAGCTTCAGCTATTCGGTCGATGTTGGCGACGCTGGGGGGTTCATGAGCAGCGTCAGCGTCAGCGGAGGACCGCACCATTCGTGCTTTTATCCCGACGATCGCAACTGAGAAAATCGCAACTGTGGGCACTCTCTTTCCCGACGACGACGAATACCCAGGGCAGCGGCCGCTGCCTGCGCGGCTGGCGCCCGGGCCTGTCCGGAGCCTGATCCTGGCTTTTGTAATCGTGACCGTTGCGACGATCGCGCTCGTCTTCTTCGAAGATCGGACGGCCCAACGCCAGTGGCCCGCGCTCGCGGCGCCGGTCATTCCGGCGATTTACATCCTCGGCCTTTTTTTCACCGGCGGATTCATGGCATGGCGTCGGTCCCGCGATATCTGCTGGTGCTTGGAATCTGGTATGTCGCGCTGGTGATCTGGTGGATCCTGATCGAAGTGTGCCGGATTACCTGGGGATTCCTGCGTGGCACTGGGCTTTGATCCTGTCGACCACAACGCTTATCGTATCGGTGACCGATGAACCGAATATTCGTGGTCCCCGCGATCGTACAGGCGGCCGCGATTGCCGTGATGTTGTGGCAGCCGATGCCGTTCGGACTGTACGCGCAGTTCGTCAGCGTCGCGGTGATGGCTGTCGTCTTCGGCGTCGGAGGTTCTCCCTTCTGCCTTTTCCCTTCTGCCTTTTCCCTTTTCCCCTTCCCTTGCCGGCGATACTGTCTCAGCATCCTGCTAGCCTCATGAGCAACGAGTACGACGCGGCACTCGACGACGAGAACGACGATCACAACGATGGCGCCGAGGAAGATACACAAGCGCAAGTTGCAGGTGTGAAGAACTACATCACCCCGGCCGGCCTGCAACGGCTCAGAGATGAGCTCCGGTTCCTCCTGACCCGGGAACGGCCCGCGGTCACGCAGGTGGTAGCGTGGGCGGCGGGTAACGGCGATCGCAGCGAGAACGCCGATTATCAATACGGCAAGCGGCGACTGCGCCAGATCGATCGGCGTATTCACTTCCTCAGAAAACGGATCGATGCCGCCGAAGTGGTGGATCCGGAAGCTCCGAGAGCTGGACGCGCAGCAACCCACGTGTTCTTCGGCGCCACCGTGCGTTACGCCAATGCCGCCGGAACGGAGCGCGTCGTCGCCATCGTCGGCGCGGACGAGGTCGACCTGGAGCGCAATCACATCAGCTGGTTGTCTCCGTTGGCGCGCGCGTTGATGAAGTCAGGCCCGGGGGACTCCCCGGTGCTTCAGGCGCCGGCGGGGCGAGAGCAACTGGAAGTTCTCGAGGTCCGGTACGGACCGATTCCGGTCGAGCCGTTCACCGAACCGCCTGGGGCGGAAGCAGCGCCGAAGGCTCGCCCTCGTCGCACCGACTGACGGTCATCTTTCAGGGAGCTGCCGCAACTATCGGGATCGCGCGATCACGGGACGAATTGATCGACGCGCCCGCCGTCGCGTTCGGCCAGCCACGCCCTTGTTTTGACCGCAACCTTCGTCTCCGCCTCGCTTTTCGTCTCACCGTACGTATCAACCATCGGCGGGAAATCGATCCGGGCGCCAGGACCGCCATTGGTGAATTGAATGACACCTCTCAGGACGCCGGCAAAGTGCCACCGTCCCATCAGGGGTGGAGAAATCTGGGAGGCCTCGACGAGGAACCGATACCGCGCCTTACGGGTGACGACAGAGCGCAGCACTTCTGCCATCCTTTCCGGGTCGCCGGAAAGACGGCGGGAAAGAACCTCCCATCATGTCCCCTCCCGCCAGCCGGCATCAGCGCGCCGGACACAGCGGTGACCGGGCGCCTGATTCGACGACCCCTGCAAAGCGGACTCTTCCGCGGTTGGCGCGCCCTGCGAAGGGAATGCCAGCTTGGGAAGTCGCAGCGTCACTGACCGGAGGCGGACCCGTCGAGGCACCTCGCCACAGCCTCGATGACGCGCCACGTGGCCAACGGCTTCTGGAGCACGAAACACCCGTCCATCGACGGCGAAAAGCCATCGCATGTGCCTGTCACCACGATGACCGGGATGTGGCGAGTGTGCGGATTGCTGGCGAGCTCGGCTCGGACCGCACCCGCGTCTATTCCCTGGAGCGTGCTGTCGAGAATCACGAGATCCGGCCGTCGCGACTCGATCTTTTGCAGGGCCTCGAACCCGCTGCGCGCCTCTGAAACGGCAAAGCCGGCAAACGCAAGACCGAACGTGTACTGACTGCGAACCGTGTCATCGTCCTCGACCACGAGGATCAGCTTTGCTCGCTCCGTCGACGTCATGGTTCCTGCGACTCGGCGCCAGCGGCCGGGCATGCGAGGGCCCGCCGCACCGGACGTCGCGGGGGCTCGGTCATGTGGTCTGGGAGTCGTGAACGCGTAGTGTTTCTAACCGCTGGAGTGCTCATTCCTACACGGTATGAGTGTTTTTGCCAGAGGGCATGAGGCCTGTGCAGGATTAATGCCACCCTTCATGATTGAAGTCATGAAGCATGGCAGGCTAGATCCCGAGCAGATGTTTCACCTTCGTGCGACGCAGCACTTCGGCGGGACTGCTCGTGATTCCGTTGACCCACTTCTGGAGCTGCTGAACCGTGAGGCTGTGAATGGTGGCGGGTTGGCGGACCGCGATCTCGAGGCGGGTTCCGGGACCGAGTCCCTCGATCCATCCATCGCTCTTCAGGCGCGCCAGCCCGAGGCCGGCCGCCTCGTAGAGCGTTTCCGCCTCGACATCCACACTGTGACTGATCCCTGTGGCGCTCTTGAAGCTGACCGTGCAGACGCGTAACGGCACGAGCCGAGAGCGTAGCATATTCGCCTTATGTTCGCCTTTGGTTCTTTGTGTGCTGCCTGCAACTGAATGGGAGTCATTGGTGAGGCTCGGTGTGATGCGACGACTCCTGCGTAGCCGTGCGGCGCAGTTCCTCGGCGCGCTGATAGCACGTGCCCGCACGCAAGGTCTCTTCGTGAGTGAGATCGGCGCCGTCGAACACCTTCAGGACGCCGGCACCCGCGATCGACCAGAGCTCACAGCGGCGCGCGCCCACACGCCAGACAATGCACTCGCAGCCATCGGGATGGGCCATGAACGCCCGGGGTTGTACCACACGAGCGCGGCCTTCGGGGTCAGGGAAAACCCTTATGGCCGCACGTTGCAATGCCGCCTGCCGGGGCCGATAATCCCCGCCATCGGAGGTGGATATGCGCCGCGGACTGCTCGTCGTCGCTGCTGCTGTTCTCACTCTGTTGATGGCACCTGCCGGACTGGCCCAGACCGGCACAGGCCGCATCTCCGGACTCGTCAAGGACGCCACCGGCGCACTCGCTCCTGGCGTCACGGTCGCGGCCCTCCACGAGGAAACCGGCGTGCGTCACGAGACGGTGACGACCGACAGCGGCCTCTTTTTGTTCCCGAGCCTGCCGGTCGGGCCGTACACGGTTCGCGCGGAGCTGAACGGGTTCAAGCCCGTCAACCGTCCCGGCATCCTGCTGACGGTCGGCACCGACATCAACCTGACGATCAACATCGAGCCCGGCGGCGTCGAGGAGACGGTCACCGTGCGGTCGGAGTCCCCGCTGGTCCAGACGACGGAATCGTCGCTCAGCACACTGGTGGCGCGCGAAACCATCGTCACGCTGCCGCTGAACGGACGCAATCCGCTCCACCTTATCGGTCTCGTGCCCGGCGTCGTCGGCCACAGTGCGGAGGCGACGTCGTCGGGCGGCACCGCGACGCACTACATCAACGGCGATCGCGGCCGGGGCATCACGACGACGCAGGATGGGATCGACATTTCGGATCCGGTGATTCCCCGGGGCGAGCTCACGAACTCCCCGGTCAACCCCGAGGCGCTGCAGGAGTTCCGGGTAATCACCAGCAACGCGAAGGCCGAGTACGGCCGATCGGCAGGCGGCCAGGTCGAGCTCGTGACCCGGAGCGGAACCAACAAGCTGAGCGGCGCGCTCTACGAATTCGTCCGCAATACGCGGCTCGATTCCAACTCGTACTTCAACAAGCTCCAGGGCCTCCCCAGGGAGGAGCTCGAACGCAATCAGTTTGGCGCCGCGCTCGGCGGGCCGATTCGGCGCGACCGCGCGTTCTTCTTCGTGAACTACGACGGCATGCGCCGGACGCAGGAAACAAGCCAGACCGTTACCGTTCCGACCGCCGCGCTGCGAAGCGGCGTGTTCCGATTCGTCACGCAGGCCTGCGCCGGAGACACTGCGGCACGCAACCGGCCGTCGTGCGTCGACGTGAACGGCGCGCCGCTGGTGCCGGTCTCGTCGTACAGCTTCGTGACCAACGATCCGCGACAGCTCGGGCTCGATCCGGTGATGCAGCAGGAAACGCTGAAGCTGCTGCCGGTGCCGAACGATTTCACGATCGGCGACGGCCTCAATACCGCTGGCTATCGGTGGAACTCGCCGTCGGAATCGCCGCTCGACGGCATCACGGGCCGTCTCGACTACACGCCCGGCAAGACGCAAACTCTATTCGGCCGCTACAGCAACGCCTGGCGCAACGATCTGATCAACGACATCATCAACACGACGCCTCGGCCAATGAGCTGGCCGGCCCGCGTGCGGATTTCGGATCAGCAGGGCGGCGCGTTCGGGCACAAGTGGACGATCAACAGCCATCTGGTGAACGAGGTGACCGGCGGCTTCACTCGCAACATTCTCGAATTCGAGGACCCGGAGCATCCGCGCACCTACGAGATCTGCCGCAGCGGCTGTATTTTCGGCAGCCCCCTGGTGTACTGGCCGGGCACCGGCCGCAAGCCCACCGAGCTGCAGTTCATCGACAACCTGACGTGGATCAAGGGCTCGCATGCGCTCAAGGGTGGGGGGACGGCGCGGCTCTACTACATCTCGCAAACCCGTGGCGCCGGCAATCCGTTCGGCATCTATCCGAGCCTCACCTTCGCCCGCACCGACGCGACGTTCAGCGGCAACGAAACCAATGGCGTGATGCGGCCGGACGGAAGCCTCGCGAATCTGACCGGTTCCGGCATCAACGCCACCGATCGCAACAACCTGAACACGCTCTACAACGTGATGCTGGGGCGGATCGGCCGTATCGACCAGGTGTTCTACAGCAACGGCCAGGAGTTCGTGCCATTGCAGCCGCTGACACTCGATCAGCGGATGCAGGAATACAACTTCTACGTGCAGGACGACTGGCGCGTCCGGCCGAATCTCACAATCAACGTCGGACTCCGTTACGAGCTGAACACGGTTCCCTACGATGCAGCAGGCGTGCAAGTGGTTCCCGACAGGCCGCTCGACGGCAGCGAAGGGCCGGTCAGTTTCGTGCAAGGTGGTCCTGGCACCGGCGTCAGCTGGTTCAATCAGGACAACAACAACCTGGCGCCAGCGGTTGGCGTGGCGTGGGATCCCACCGGCACGGGACGAACTTCCGTGCGAGGGAGCTATCGGCTGGCCTACCAGCGGCTGATTACATGGGCCTTGAACGTGGTCGAGCAACGGCAGCCCGCCACTTCGCTGAATCAGTTCATGATCGCGCCGAGCGATTCAGCGATCGCAGGGACCGACAAGGTGCTCCGGCTCAACGAATTCCTCAAGTCCGGTCGCCTTCCGCAGCCGCAGAGTGGCGTCGCGGTGTCCTTCAACGGCGGGGTGCCGCAACTGACCACGCCCGCCACGATCGTGCGGACCCCGCCGAACAACCGCAACGAGCAGCCGCTGTTCTTCGACCCCGGCGTGACGACTCCCTACATGGAACAGGTGATCGTCGGGCTCCAGCACGAAGTCTGGAAAGATACCGTCGTGGACATCTCGTACGTCGGGTCGCGCGGCAGTGATTTATTCCGGATGATGAACGTGAACACGATGGATCTCGCGGCGAACGGGTTCATCCGGGATTTCAGCGCGGCGCGCCGGAATCTAGTCGCCAACGGCAACCCGAACATCGGCGAGTCGACCGGCAACTTCGGGAAGCTGTACGGCGGGACCATTCCGACGAGCGCCTACGCTGACATCCAGAACAACAACGTCGGCCTCCTCGCCGATGCGCTGGATCGGCGCACCCAGGGCATCGGCCTGGCCGCGGCGGGATTACCCGACACCTTCTTCCGACCCAATCCGCAGTTCAGCATCGCCGGGGTCGGCTGCACCTGCTCGAGCTCGCAGTACAACTCCCTGCAGCTGCAGCTGCAGAAGCGCTTCGCGCAGGGGCTCTCCTTCGGCGTGAACTATACGCTCGCGAAATCCACTGACGACGTCTCGAACGATACGCGGGGCGCCGGAACGGAGCTGGTGGTCCCGTCGGATCCGAAGCGGCTGGAGCTCGACCAGGGCCGCTCGGACTTCGACGTGCGCCACGTGTTCCGCGGGAACTTCATCTGGGATCTGCCGTTCGGACGAGGACGGAAGTATCTCGGCGGCGCGTCCGGGCTGGTGAACGCACTGGCGGGCGGCTGGCGGATCAACGGCATCGTCGATGCCTCGAGCGGCTTCCCGTTCAGCGTCTACTCCGGGTTCCACACCGCGACGTTCTACGACAGCGGCACGCGCGTGGCGACGACAAGCGCGAACGGCGTCACCAACCGGGCCGACTACACTGGCAGCGGCGCCATCGGCGAAGTCCGTCGAACCGAACGCGGGGTCGACTTCTTCAGCGCCGAGGAACGGGCGATGTTCCAGACGCCGGACGCCGGCAGCACCGGCTCGGACCGCAACCTGTTCACGGGCCCCGGATACTTCCAGGTCGATCTCGGGATCTTCAAGAGCTTCACGTTCGGAGGCCAGCGGCTGGAGCTGAGGACGGAGATCTTCAACCTGCTCGACACCGTCAACTTCGCGGATCCCAACATCCTGGCCACGGCCGGGAGCTTCGGCACGATTACGGAAACGCGTGTGCCGCCGCGGATCATTCAGCTCGGGGCGAAATGGTATTTTTGAAACAGCTCCGCTCCCTCGTGTTCATCGCGGTCGCGTGCGTGTCCAACGCGCACGCCCAGGGCCCGGCCCGCGATATCGCTTACGCCACCGCGCACGAGCGCCAGGTGCTCGACGTGTATGCGCCTCCGGGTGCGAAGAACCTGCCGGTCGTGTTCTGGATTCATGGCGGCGGCTGGCAGAGCGGCGACAAAACCATGGTGGCCCTCAAGCCGAAGGCGTTCACCGAGGCGGGCTTCGTCTTCGTCTCCATCAATCACCGGCTGCTGCCGACCGTCGAGATGGAGGCCATCACGAAGGACGTCGGGAGCGCCCTGGGCTGGGTGCACGAGAACATTGCCAAGTACGGAGGCGATCCGGCCCGGCTGCTGGTGATGGGCCACTCGTCGGGCGGGCAGCTCGCCGCGCTGATGTGTACGGACGACCGCTATGCGAAAGCGGAAGGCTTCTCATTGACGATCATCAAGGGCTGCGTGCCGGTGGACGCCGACACGTTCGACATTCCCGCGATCATCGAAGTGGCCGAGACTCGCGCCAGGGCCCATCAGCTGCCCCTGCCCACCTATGGTCACCGGCAGAAGTTCGGCAACGATCCTGCGAAGCATCGCGACTTCTCCGCAGTCACGCACGTCGCGCCGAACAAAGGCATTCCTCCGTTCCTGATCCTGCACATCGCCGGGCATCCCGACACCGGTGCACAAGCGCGACGCATGGGGAACGTGCTCGAGGCCGCGGGGATTCCCGTCAAAGTCGTCGCCGGCCGCGAGACCACGCACGCAAGCATCAACGACAATATCGGCGCGCCGAACGACCCCGTGACCAAGGAACTGTTCGCGTTCGTTGCCGAAGCGCTGAAGCGGTAGGGCTGCCCGCTACTCCAGCTCGATAGGCGCCTGTGCCGGCCCCTGGCCCGAGTAGTCTCCGCGGACGGCTTTCTTTGGGACCTTCCCCATCCTGGTCAGCTTCGGCATGTGCTCGATCTCGAAGCGGGCATCGGCGATGAGCCTCCGCGAGATCTGAATGGCCGGCTGCAGCTTCCTGGTCAGCTGCTCGACATCGTCCATCCAGTGCTCGGCGCCCATGTCGTCCAGCATGAAGTTCACCACGTCGGAGGTGTCCACGCAGACCACGTAGTAGCAGCCGAGAAGCGGGTATTTGTCGAACACGGTATAGGTGACCGGCTCGAAGCCGGACATGACGCCGTTGGCCTGTGCCTTCTCCTGGAAGTCGCGGCCGATCACATACACCTGGAACGTCAGCTTGGCGATGCTCATCACCCCGGCCGCAATGGTCTCCGCCGCCGGGCCGCCGACCGTCGTCGCGGCGCCCCTGGCGATCGCCTCGAACCCCGAGAGCGTGCCCTGCGTGGCATGCCGCGTCATGTCGCGCGAGAGCACGCGCTCGATGGCGGCGACGGCCCGGGACGGGTCGCCGATCCGCACCGCCGTCCGGCAGTCGTGCACTTCCACCCATCGGCCGGCCGCCTGCGCAAGCTTGCCGAACTGGTAGATCGCGTTCGCACCCGACGTGAGGATGCCGGCGTAGGGCGCCATACCCTTGACCAGATCGCCGAAGACTTCCCGGCCGAGGTATTCGGCGACCTCCACCTCGAGGCTGACGTGCGCACTGCCGGCGCCAAAGAAGCTGCGGAACAGTGTGCGGACCGAATCCACGAACGCGGGGCTCGGCGCCCCCAGGGCCGCTGCGCCGCGGCGGATGTTTTCGAGGTTGCTGAGGGCGCTGCCGCCGGGAAGAATGAGTTTCGACTTCCGGGTGACCAGCTTTCGTCCGCGGAACAGGATGTCAATCCGCCGCCGCTGTTCCTGCAGCAGATAGTCCATCGGGGTGAGCGCGCGCTCCGGCCCTTTCAGCATCGCGTCCAGATCGCCGACGGCGCCCTTGTTGTTGCGGTCGCTCTTCTTCCAGTCGGCCTTCTCGCCCTTCCACCGGTCGAACGACCGGCGAAGCGTCCGCAGATGACGGGCGCTCGGGAACACGTCGTAGTTCTTCAGTGCGGCATCGACGCTCTTGAGCGAGGCGCTCCGCATCGAGAGCACCCCGAGGTTGGTGCGGTGCATCCACTGGTCGTAAGTGATGTGCAAGGAAGCCTCTCAGATCGATTGAAGAATGATATCGTGCGTTCCACCGGGATCCGGTAGTCCCGGATCCGGTCGTCCCGAATCATGAGCCTGCTTCGAATCATCCAGTCCCCGGCGCAGCCGCAGGCTGACCTGAAACGCGTCTACGACGCGATCGTCATCGGCTCCGGCGCCGCCGGCGGCATGGCGGCGCACGTGCTGACCTCGCAGGGCATGAAGGTGCTGATGCTCGAAGCGGGAAAGAAGCTCGACATCGACAAAGAGCTCAAGTCGATGGAGTGGCCCTTCCAGCACCCGCGCCGCGGCGGCATGCCCCCGGACCATCACGCGCTGACGCTGAACGAGTACACGATCCGCCAGCCGCCCTACGCGGCCGGCCTGAAGCATTCGAAGGTCTTCTCGTACGTGCAGGGCTGGAGCGGTCCCGACTACTCCAAGAACATCGTCGTCAACGAGAAGGACCATCCGTATACGGGCACCAACTACGCGTGGGTCCGGGCGCGGTGCCTTGGCGGGAAAACCAACATCTGGGGCCGTCTCGCGTTGCGGCTGTCCGACTACGACTTCAAGGCCAAGTCGCACGACGGCTACGGCGAAGACTGGCCGATCTCCTACAAGGACATCGCTCCCTATTACGACCGGGTCGACGAGTATCTCGGCATCTCCGGCGTGAAGGAGAATCTGCCCTACCTGCCCGACAGCATCTTCCAGCGCCCGACCCGGCTCAACGCCGCCGAAGTCACGCTCAGGAACTCACTGAAGACGATGGGGCGCGTTCTCACGCCCTATCGCGCTGGTGTGACGACCGAGGGGTTGAAGCACAACAAGTATCGCAGCCGCTGTTTCGGCCGCGGGGCGTGCGCGCGCCGCACCGGCGGGTGCGACATCCACGCCGTGTTCGACTCCCCCACCGGCCTGATCTATCCGGCCATGGACACGGGTAACCTGACGCTCCGCACCAATGCCATCGCCCGCGAGGTCCTGGTGGACCGTACGAGCGGCAAAGCCCGCGGCGTGGCGTTCATCGACGCGGAAAACGGCCGTAGCTACGAAGCGCTCGCAACAGTCGTCGTGGTCGCCGCATCGACGCTCGAGTCTGCCCGCCTGCTGCTGCTCTCGAAGTCACCGACCCATCCGAACGGCATCGGCAACTCCAGCGGGCACGTCGGCCACAACTTCTGCGAGCACGTCATGGGGCCGAGCGTGACCGGCCTGGTCAAGGATCGCATCGGCCAGCCCCGCACGAACGACGACGGCCGTCCCGGCGGATTCTATGTGCCACGGTTCCGGAACCTGTCCGAGAGGCACCCGAATTTCATTCGAGCGTACGGCTTTGAAGGCGGCTCCGGCACGACGATGTTCCCCGGCAATGCCCACGACACACCGGGATTCGGCGCCGCGTACAAGAAGAACGTGCGCGACCATGCCGGCGCGTTCATCAGCATGGGCGGCTTCGGCGAGGTGCTATCGCGCTACGAGAATCAGGTCGCCCTCGATCCGGTGATGAAGGACAGGTGGGGTATTCCGGTGCTGCGGTTCAATTACCGGTTCGGCGACAACGAGAAGAAGATGTGCCAGGACATGGCCGAGACCGCCCAGGAAATGTTCGAGCGCGCCGGGTTCGAGATCGTGAGCATCGATCGCACGGTGCTCACCGAAGGCTGGTCGATCCACGAGCTCGGCACGGCGCGGATGGGCACGGACAGGAAGTCGTCCGTGCTCAACCAGTTCCAGCAGTCGCACGACGTCGGTAACCTGTTCGTGGTGGACGGCAGCAGCCATGTCAGCGCCTCGTGTCAGAACCCCACGTGGACGATCATGGCGCTTGCCTGGCGCTCGTGCGATTACCTGGTGTCGGAGTTCAGAAAAGGCAACCTGTGAGCGACGAACTCACCCGGCGCGACGCAATCAGGCTGGCGGCTGCGGCGACACTGGCGGCCTCGGTGGATGGTCCGGACGCGCTTGCCGCCCAGGCGGGCACAGCGGCGAGACCGGCCGCCACGACGTTCTTCACGCGCGCCGAGCTCGCCCTCGTCGACGAGCTCAGCGAGATGATTATCCCGACCGACGACCACTCACCCGGCGCGCGGGCGGCAAAGGTGGCCGGCTACATCGATGCGCGGCTCGCTGAAGCCTTCGAGGAGACGGACAGGACCAACTGGCGCCAGGGGCTGAAACTGATTGAGGACCTGTCGAAGCAGGCCGGGGGCCGCAGCTTCCTCGAGTCCTCACCCGAACAACGGCTCGCATTGTTGCAGCGGATCGCCGGGCCCGAGACGAAACCCGAGAAGGCCGAGGAGCTGTTCTTCGTGGAGTTGAAGTCACGGGTCGTGGACGCGTATTACACGTCGGAGATCGGGATCAAGCAGGAGCTCGAGTACCGAGGCAACACGTTCCAGGCGGAATTCTCCGGGATCGACGTCTCGCAGGAACGTTGACCTTCAATCGACTCGTTTCTTTCCCTGCCCTCCCGCCGCGGGGGGCGCCTGGCGCCTGCCGCCCTCGCACACTTCGCGGATTGCGTTGAGCAGCGTCGAGAGCTGGACCGGCTTGGTAAAGCACTTCACGCCTGCACTTCGGAACAAGTCCGAGGAGTCGTAGTACCCGGTCACGCAGATCACGGGCACGTCGGCCAGCTCCGGATCCGCGAGCTGCTGGCGGCGAAACTCCCAGCCGTCCATGATCGGCATCTGCAGGTCGAGCAGGATCACGCAGGGACGCCGGTGGCGCATCTTCGCGAGCGCCTCCTTGCCGTCGGCGGCCTCAACGGCGCTGTACCCGGAGGTTTCGATCAGACGCGCCATGAGCGCACGGATCCTGGCGTCGTCGTCAACGATCAGAACGAGGGACATCGAGGAGGCTGGACGCGGTCGTGGGTGCCAAAAGTGAACAGTGCCGTCGCAGCACGGCCGCGAGATCGTAGCACGGTGCGCCGCGGTAATATCGCCGCTATGTCACAGATCCACCGTCAGGTCCCCATCCGCGCCGCCCTTGGCGTGGCCGCGACGATCATCTCGAGCCTTGCGCTCCGGTCGGCGCAGCCTGCTCCAGACTGGGTCGCCCGAAGCAACGAACACACGCGGGTCGTTCTCGAGGCGCAGGCCAAGCTCGCTCCTGAGGGCGCCGCTCAGATTGGCGTCTCCGGCGTCGACGATCAGATCACGGATCTCGGCCCCGGATACACCCAGCGGATCCGCGAAAGCGTGACGAAGATCCAGCAGGAGCTGCAGCGCCGGTTGACGGCGGAAAAGGATCCCCTGGTCAGGCAGGATCTCGAGATCCTGCTCGACGCCATCCGCCAGCAGGTGCGCGGGCTCGACACCAGCGAGCGCCTGCTGCTGCCTTATACCAACGCTCCCGCCGCCGTTTTCAACAGCCTGCGCGGCCTGCTCGACGACCAGGTGCCGCAGGAACGGCGGCGCGCTGCCCTCGTGCGGCTCCGGAAATACACGGGTACGGAAACCGGCTTCAAGCCGTTCACCGAGCTGGCCCTCGAACGGCTCCGCGAGAAACTCCCTCGCCAGGAGCTCCTGGGCCCGTTCCGGGACCAGGTGGAGCGCGATCTCGGCAACATCTCGTTCTTCGCGAAGGGCCTCGACGAGCTTTTCAAGAAGTACGACATGCCGGATGCCGGGCCGCTCCTGGCCACGATGCGGACACAGTTCGCTTCCTACGAAAAGGCGATCCGCTCGGAACTGCTGCCACGCACCCGGACGGACTTCAAGCTGCCGCCCGAGCTCTACGCCAGCAATCTCGAGCAGTTCGGCGTCGATATCCCGCCGGCGGAGCTCGTGACGATAGCGCACAAGGCATTCGACGAGATTCAGGCCGAGATGCAGAAAATCGCCGGCGAGATCGGGCGCGAGCAGGGGAATCCGAAGATCGACTATCGCACCGTGATCCGTGACCTCAAGAAGAAGCAGCTGGTTGGCGATGCCATCCTTCCTCACTATCAGCAGCGCCTCAAGGAGCTGGAATCGATCATCGCCGGGAAGAAGCTGGTCACGCTGCCGGCGCGGCCGGCCCGGATCCGGATTGCGACGGCCGCGGAAAGCGCGCAGCAGCCCGCGCCGAACATGCGGCCGCCGCGCCTCATCGACAATCGCGGCGAGCAGGGTGAGTTCGTGCTGCCCTTGAACATTCCGTCGGCCGATCCTTCAAAGGCCAAGCAGTACGACGATTTCACGTTCGAAGCGGCGTCGTGGACGCTGACCGCACACGAAGCGCGCCCGGGACACGAGCTCCAGTTCGCGGCGATGGTGGAGCACGGCGTCTCGCAGGCCCGCGCGATCTATGCGTTCAACAGCACCAACGTCGAGGGCTGGGGCCTTTACGCCGAGTACATCGTGAAACCATTCATGCCGCGGGAAGGCCAGCTGATTTCACTGCAGCACCGGTTGCTGCGCGCGGCGCGGGCCTTCAGCGACCCGGAGCTGCAGCTGGGCAAAACGACGCCGGAACGCGTGAAGCAATTGCTGATGGACGACGTGGTGCTGTCGGACGCGATGGCAACGCAGGAAGTCGAGCGGTACACGTTCCGGGCACCCGGGCAGGCGACCAGCTACTTCTATGGCTATTCCCGGCTCCTGCAGGTCCGGAACGACGTCGAACGTGCCGTCGGCTCCCGCTTCGACGCGCTCAAATTCCACGACTTCGTGCTTGCCCAGGGCCTGCTCCCGCCCCGGCTGCTCCAAAAAGCGGTCATGGCCGATTTCGTGCCGGCCGCAAAACGTTGACGCAACAGGCGAACCGAGTACCGCCGGGCACCAGAGGTCCTTTATAGTAGCGCGCTGATGCTCGGCGACTTTCTCCAGTACGGTCTCATTGTCCAGGCCATCGCGCTCACTCACTTCGTCCGGCGTCGCCCGGACGGGTTCTGGATCTTCGTCATCATCATGGGCGGCGGCGTGGGCGCGCTCATCTACATCCTCGTCGAGGTCATCCCCGACGTCGTGCTCCTGCGCGGCGCGGTGCAGGTGTTCCCCCGCCGCAAGCGGATCCGCTACCTGGAGGCGGCGATTCTCGACAACCCGTCAGTCGGCAACTACGAAGAGCTCGGGGACCTGTATCTGGAGGACGGCAAGTTCGCCAAGGCACGCGAGTGCTTCGATCGCGTCATCTCTCCTCGAACCGGCACGGCCGATCCCTTCTATCGTCGCGGGCTGGCAGCCATGGCTCTCGGCGACCATGCGGCAGCCGTTGCCGATCTGGAGCAGGCGGTCAGAATCGATCCCAGGTACGACTACCAGCGCGCGGCGGGCCTCCTCGCTCACGAGCTCGGCCAGGTCGGCCGGACCGACGAGGCGCTGGCACAGTTCGCGGCTGTCACCGAAACATCGACGCTGTCGGAAACCCAGTACAACTACGCGTCTCTTTTAGCCGCGCGTGGCCGCACCGCGGAAGCGAGGGAGTGGGCGCAGCGGATCCTGGCGAAGAAGCCGACGATGCCGGCTTACGTCCGGCGCCAGGAGAGGCCGTGGTTCAGGAAGGCAAGGGCGCTGATCAAGAAGGTGGGCTGAACTCATTGCAGAGTCATTTGTCCGCGAAGATCATCTCCCCGTACTTCTCGAACTCGTGAAACGAGTCGCCCACCGGCGCCCAATCCCATTGCGTCCTGTTCCCGTCGTCGTGGTCCATACGGTAGACGTTGAACCGCCAGCGCGCGCCTGGCTTCGGGGGGACGTTCTGGAGCGGCCGAAGCAGCGCGTACGGGATGAAGAACTCGGCGCGCCAGCCCTGGATCGCCGCGCCCGATGTCTTCTGGCCGCCTGACACGGTGGTGGCCTTCCGGATCTTTCGATCCTTTTCGTAGTGCCACGGACGCCAGCCGAGGAACTGTCCGTTGAAGTTCGGAATCAGGATCGGCAGCTCGTGGTTGAGCGGCGAGATCTCGTACTCGAAATAGGCCGGATACCGTTCATCGGTCCACAGGAAGACCTCGTAGACATCCTCGTTCCAGAGATCCATGAAATCTTCGGCCATCGTCGCCGTGAGCTTCCGGTCGGTGCCGTCGATCAGGAAATAGATCCCGGTCTTCGAATAGACCGACTTGAATCGCGTGTCGTAAGGATGCCCGTCGGGCTGCCGGCGGCGGAGCGGCGTCCACTCCGCGCTCTTCCAGGCGGCGTTGTCGCCGGAGCCATTGACTTCGAAGTCCGCGACCGGACGGACGGTCAGCTGCGGCCGCCCTGCTGCCTTGGTGGATGTCTGGGCCTGCACCGCGCCATCATACCGAGTCATACCCGACGCCATGGAGATGGCGACAACACCGATGATCATCACGGTGCGGCTGCGCATGCAAAGGCCTCCTTGGAGCATCGACGTCAACGGGCCAGCACGACGCGCTTCCGTGTTCGCGCCGATTCGCGGGCCGCGTCCAGAATCTCGGTCGCGATCATGTTGTTCTCCAGCGACGAGAGGGCATTCGGCCGGGTCGTTCCGCGCACCACCGCGAGCAAGTGGGCGATCGAGTCCTTCTGATCGGGAGGCCGCGGATCGGGCGCGACCGCATGATCGGGCTGCCCCGGGAGTGCGACCCGCAAGCTGTTTCCTCCCGTCGCGATTGCCCACCCGCGCTGGCCGTAGACCTCGAAATCCTTCCGGTTGAAGGGCCAGTTCCAGGACGCCTGGATAATGCCCTGGGCTTTTGAATACTCGACAAGTATCGTCGCTTCGTCATCCACCTTCGGATAGGTTTCGGGCTGGAACTGCTGGGTCGTTGCGGTTACGGCGAGCGGCCGCTGATTGTCCATCATCCACGTCATCAGGTTCGCACCGTAGCACCCGAAGTCGAAGAGTGCGCCGGCGCCGTTTCGCCCGGGATCGCGAAGCCAGTCGAGGAACTCGGCCTGCACCTTGATCGCCTTCGGCCCGCTGTGGCCGTCCATCGCGACCATCTTCCGTATCTCGCCAAGCTCGCCGCGTTCCTTGATGAGCGACCACATCGAGCCGTGGCTCGGATACCAGGTGGTCTCGAAATTCACGAGCACCTGGATGCCGCCCTTCTCCGCCGCACGCTTGATGCGCTGCGCGTCGGCATTGCCAAGGGCGAGCGGCTTCTCCATCATCACGTGCATCCGCCGCGATGCCGCCGCCTCGACGATCCCCGGATGGTCGGCGGTATTGGTGAAGGATGCGACCGCCTCGGGGTTCGTCTTCGAGAGCATCGTGCCCAGATCGGTGAACAAAACGCTGTCGGGAAGCTTGTACTGCTTCGCGTAACCGTCGAGCAGGGTGCGATCGGGATCGAACACCCCGACGATCTGGACGTCCTGCCTTCCCTGGGCGCCGCGCAGGAACCCGCCGACATGCCCGTGAACAAGCCCGGCAATCGCCAGCCGGAGCGGCGCCTGCTGACGCGCGGCACCAGTCCCTGCAGAGGCCAGGAGTCCAATCGTCGTTATCACGCAGGTCAGGATGATTCGCATGAGGTTGTCACTCGCTCGCGGGAGTCTACAGCAATGTCCTGAAGGGAAAAATTCACCATCGCCCTGACCTGTGGCAAAATCTGCCCGCCGGCAGTGGGTTCAGCTCGAGGCTGCCGGGCCGCCGTTCCGGCGGTTCTGAACGACAATTTCACAGGTGCAGCGATGAACCGACGACATTTCCTGATGAGTACGGCGGTAATGGCCGGGAGCGCGGCCGTGAAGGGCTTCGCCCAGAGTCCCAATGAACGGGTGCGTATCGCAGTGATCGGGCTGGGGGGCCGGGGCGGCAGCCACGTCAACGCGTGGTCGCGCATGGCAAATGTGGAGATCGCCGGGATTTGCGACGTCGACGAGTCGCACATCGGCGAGAAGTTCAAGCTCCTGGAATCGCGCGGCGTCAAGTCGCCGACGACATTCGTCGACTTCCGGAAGATCCTCGACGACAAGAGCATCGACGCGGTGTCCATCGCGACGCCGAATCACTGGCATACGCTGATGACCGTGCTGGCCTGCCAGGCCGGCAAGGACGTCTACGTCGAGAAACCGTGCTCCCACAACGTGTTCGAGTCGCAGCAGATCGTGGCCGCGGCCCGGAAGTACGACCGCATCGTCCAGCAGGGCAGCCAGAGCCGGTCGTCACCGGCGCTGCGGGAGGCCGTGCAGAAGATGCGCGAAGGCGAGTTCGGCGAGGTCTACATGACGCGCGGGCTCTGCTACAAGTGGCGCGACACCATTGGCAAGACGCCGGCCGAGCCGGTGCCGCCCGGCGTCGACTACGACCTCTGGACCGGTCCGGCGCCGATGCGCCCGTTCACCAAGAATCGCTTCCACTACAACTGGCACTGGTTCTGGGACACGGGCAACGGCGACATCGGCAACCAGGGGATTCACGAGATCGACAAGTGCCGCTGGGGTCTCGGCGTCACGCACCCGACCAAGGTCACCGCGATCGGTGGCAAGTTCATGTTCGACGACGACCAGGAAACGCCGAACACGATCTCGGCGAGCTACGAGTTCGACGTCGACGGCAAGAAGAAGATGATGACCTTCGAAGTCCGTCACTGGATGTCGCCGCACGAGGCCGGTATCCAGGAAGGCAAACCGGGCAACACCATCGGGAACCAGTTCTACGGTTCCAAGGGTTACCTGGTCATGGACAACTACAACAAGTACTACTCGTTCATGGGCAAGGACCAGACGCCGGGCCCGACGGCGACTGCCCCCGATACCCACTGGCAGAACTTCATCGACGCCGTCCGCAGCCGCAAACGCCAGGATCTCAACGCCGAGATCGAGGAAGGCGCCCTGTCCTGCAACCTGGTGCACCTGGCCAACATCAGCTACCGGCTTGGACGGACGATCCACTGGGACGCGAAGACCTGGAAATGCATCGGCGACGACGAGGCCACCAGGATGTTGACCCGCGACTACCGTAAGCCTTACGTGGTTCCCACGATCGCCTGAAGACACCACGCCGCGGGCGGGAGATCCGCTCGCGGCGCTTGCCTAGCCTCTGCCGATCAGCGGCATCTTGGTCGCCATCACGGTCATGAACTGCACGTTCGACTCGAGCGGCAGGCTGGCCATGTAGACCACTGCCCTCGCAACGTCATTGACGTCCATGCGCGGCTCGACCATGCGCGTGCCGTTGGCCTGAGGGACACCCTCCGCCATCCGTGCGGTCATGTCCGTGGCCGCGTTACCGATGTCGATCTGGCCGCAGGCAATGTCATAGGCGCGGCCGTCGAGCGAGGTGGACTTCGTCAGGCCGGTGATCGCGTGCTTGGTCGCGGTGTAGGGCGCCGAGTTCGGCCGCGGGACCTGCGCGGAGATCGAGCCGTTGTTGATGATGCGCCCACCGCGCGGGGTCTGTGCCTTCATCACGCGGAACGCTTCGCGAGTGCAGAGGAACGCGCCGGTCAGGTTGACGTCGACCACGGCACGCCACTGCTCGATGGTGAGGTCCTCGAGCCGCACCCCCGGCGCGGAAATGCCGGCGTTGTTGAACACGAGGTCGACGCGACCGAACGCCTCGACGGCCCGGCCAAACAGGCGCGCCACTGCATCCGGGTCGGTGATATCGGTCGGCATGGCCACAGCTCGATCGTCCGGGCCGGCCTCGCGCGCCGCCTCCTCGAGCTGCTCCGCGCGCCGGCCCGCCAGCACCACCGACCATCCGGCGTTCGCCAGCGCCATCGTCACCGCGCGCCCGATGCCGCTCCCCGCTCCAGTCACAATCGCAATCATGGCTGGTACTTTACCGTCTCGAGCCCTCATCCTTCAGCTGCAGAGCCTGGCTCGCCGTAGCGCGAAGCGCGGAGGCGGCGAGGTGGTACGATCGAGACCCGAAAGCAGCGCGCCAAAGGCGCGCTCGCAAGAGCGGAGCGGGGCCCCGGGGCCCCGCGAGCGAAGGCGTAGGGGGGTCCGGCGGGGCGAAGCCCCCCGGAATAAGAGGAGGGACCGTGGCCACCAATAAGAAAGATCAGGACGGCCTGACGCGCCGGGATTTCACTACGCGAGTCGGCGCGGCCGCCGCGGGTCTCGCGATTGGCGGGGAGTTCTTCCGGGTCTCGGCCCAGGGAAGCGGCGTGCGGGGCCGCGTGCTCGGCGCGAACGACCGGGTCATCACCGCCAGCATCGGCGTCCGGGGTCAGGGCAACTCGCTGAAGCAGGGGTTCGCGCGGCTGCCGAATGTGCAGATCAAGACGTTGTGCGACATCGACGCGAACCTCGAAGCGTCGAGGGTCAACGACAAGGAACTGGCGGACGTGCCGACGTTCAAGCCCGGGTTCGTTCAGGATCTCCGGCGGGTGCTCGACGACAAGGACGTCGACGCCGTCGTGATCGCGACGCCGAACCACTGGCACGCGCTCGCCGCCATCTGGGCGCTGCAGGCCGGCAAGCACGTCTACGTCGAGAAGCCCGCATCGCACACGATCTGGGAAGGCCGCCGGATGGTCGAAGCGGCGACCCGCTACGGCAAAGTGGTCCAGGTCGGCACCATGAACCGCAGCCGTCCAGCCGTCCGGGCCGCGATCAAGTACATCCAGGACGGCGGGCTCGGGAAGGTCTACATGGCCCGCGGTCTCTGCTTCAAGCCCCGCGCCGGCATCGGCAAGTATCCCGACGGCCCGATGGCGCCCGGCGAGAAGTACAAGTTGAGCAGCATCGCCACCAGCTTCGAGCCGCCGTACGACACGGCGTACCTGTCGAAGGTCGATTACGATCTCTGGCTCGGTCCGGCGCCGAAGCGGCCGTTCAATCGCAATCGCTTCCATTACAACTGGCACTGGCACTGGGAGTACGGCAACGGCGACACCGGAAACCAGGGTCCCCATCAGTTCGACATCGCGCGCTGGGGGCTCGGCAAGCAGGAACACCCGATCAAGGTCGTCTCCACGGGCGGCTACTTCGGACCCGAATCATCGCAGGAAACGCCGGATACGCAGACCGCGCTCTACGAATACGCCGACGGCACCCTCCTCGAGTTCGGCACCCGCGGCGAGCACACCAACGACGAAGGCGGCGTCCGGATCGGCGTCATCTTCAACGGCGCCAAGGGGTGGCTCTGGATCGACGAGACCGGCCGCAACTGGCAGTCCTACCAGGGACCGGTCGGCGAGAAGAACGAGAAGGGACCTGGCTCGGGCACGACCGGTGGCGAAGTCGGCCTGACCACGAGCGAGGGCAACCACATGCAGAACTTCGTGGATGCCATCCGCGCGAACGATCCGAAGCTGCTGACCTGCGACATCCTCGAAGGCCATCTCTCGGCGGCGTTGCCGCACCTGGCGAACATCTCGTATCGGGTGGGGCATCAGCTGCGCTTCGATCCGAAGACCGAGCGGTTCGAGGACGACAAGAAAGCGGACGCGCTCCTCAATCGCGATGGTGGATATCGGAAAGGGTTCGAGATTCCGAAGTCGTTCACGTAGTTCCAGTTTCCAGTAGCCAGTTTCCAGTAAAGTCAGACGTGATCGTCGACTCACTACTGGAAACTGGTAACTGGTAACTGGCTACCACCGCTTCCCACGCGCAGCTACCAGCTCCTCATAGAACCCGAGCGTCTGCCGGGCGATACTCGTCCAGGAAAACTGCTGCTCGACGCGGAGCCGCGCTTTTTCCGCCATCGACTGGCGCAGCGCCGGATCGTCGAGCAGCACGTTCACCGCGGCCGCCAGGTCCCGTGAGAACTGGTCGGGATTGCGGGGCTCCACTTCGGTCGCGCTGATCGCCTCCGGCGCGACCAGCAATCCCGTCACGCCGTGGTCGACGACTTCCGGGATCCCGCCAACCGACGATGCCACGACCGGGGTCTCGCAGGCCATCGCCTCGAGGTTGATGATGCCGAACGGCTCGTAGACCGAGGGGCAGACGAAAATCGCCGCGTGCGTATAGAGCGCGATCACCTTGTCCTTCGGCAGCATCTCCTGGATCCAGACGATGTCGTGCTGGCTCTGGGCGCGCGCCCGCTCCACGGCTTCAGTCATCTCAATTGCGATTTCGGGTGTGTCCGGCGCCCCGGCACACAACACGATCTGCACGCCTGCCCGGATGTGCCGGATCGCGTTGACGAGGTGGATGATGCCCTTCTGCCGGGTGATCCGCCCCACGAAGAGCACGAACGGCGCATCGGCCCGAATGCCGTACTGCCCGAGCACGGCGGGGTCGGGCCGGGGGCGGTACTGCTGAAGGTCAATCCCGTTGTGGATCACGCGCACGCGCTCGGGAGCAACGTGATAGATGGCCTGAACGTCGTTCTTCATCGCCGCTGACACCGCGACGACCCCGTCCGCGTTCTGGTATGCGGTGCGCTCCAGCCAGCTGGAGGCGTGGTACGCGGTGCCGAGTTGTTCGACCTTCCAGGGCCGGTGCGGCTCGAGCGAATGCGTGGTCAATACGAGCGGTACGTCCTGCAGCTGCTTCACCAGGCAGCCGGCAAAGTGCGAATACCAGGTGTGGCAATGGACGATGTCGAGATCCGTTGCCATGCCGCTCATGACGAGGTCCTGCATCAGGGTGTCGAACAGCTTGCTGTGCCGAGGATCCTGCGCCGGAATCCTGGCCGGAGGCTTTACGCCATTCACGACCAGCGTGGCCGAACGCTCCGCCTGCTCTCCGAACGCCAGCACCCGCACGAAGTTCCGCCCATCGTCCAGCGCCGCGAGCTCGCGGGTCAGGTATTCGACGTGCACGCCGGCCCCGCCGTACACGTTGGGGGGGTATTCGTTCGTCAGGATGCCGATTCGCATTTGGGCATCATAGCGGTTCAGGGTGCCGGGTTCAGGGTTCCTGGTTCGGTTCGGGGTTCTTGGTTCACGGTTCTCGTCGTTGCAGAAGCGGCAATGTCGAGCGCGCTCAAGAGTCGCGGTCTTTGCGATGCGTCCCGGACGAGGGTTGAATTTCTACAGATTCTCAGGCCGGCGCGAGTTCTGCAGAGGCTGTCTCACGTGACCTCCGCAAAACGGCTCGAGGACCTCGAAGTCTGGCAGCTCGGTACCGAGCTTCGTGATCTCGTGGTGGCATCGATCGACAAGTACGGTACCGGCATGAGCCGGGACTTCAAGGACGATCTCCTCCGCTCTTCTCGCTCCATTCCAGCGAACGCCGCGGAGGGCTTCGGCTACTTCGAACCGACACAGTTCGCAAAGTATCTTCGGATTGCTCGTGCGTCAGCGATGGAAACCAAGAATCACCTTCTGGAATGTCGCCCGTTCTTCCCGGCAGGCGACGTCGCCCGCATGTTGGAGCTGACCCGTCGAACGCTCGCAGCACTGGCCGGCCTGATTCGATATCTCGACGCGTGCGATCGCCGCCGTGCGAACCAAAGAGGCCGTCACCGAACCTGAACCCTGGACCCTGGACCCTGAACCGAACCCCGGAACCCTGAACCGAACCTGAACCTGGCACCCTGAACCTAGAACCGTCGCCTATAGACAGTCACCGTCGGTCCCGGCCGCTCGACTTCACCGAATCCCGAGAACGGAACGAAAAACGCATCCTGCTGGTCGTACATGCCGCCGGCATCCAGGTTCGTCGTACCGCGCACGGTATACACCGGCTCATAGTGTTCGGCGACGAGCTGACGCAGGGCGGGATGGGCCGACGCGTAGTGGCGCAACGGCGCCTCGGAAATGACGATCCAGTCCGGGATCAAGCCTTCGGGATGACCGAACGACTGCGTGTTCGGGTCGAAGCGCCATTCGTGATATCGCCGCTCGCGAAGATCGAGGCGGGTATAGTCGCTGCCGGCATCGTGCAGGGTGTGTTCGGGACGTAGTTGCGGCCCGAGCCACTGCGCGGCGATGACACGACTGTCGGTACGGCCCATCACCAGGTCCATGCGGACGCTAGTCAATGCGGGAGGTCCGGCAATGACCGCAATCAGCGCGACGATTGCCAGCGTGCGTGCGGTCCCTCCTCGCGAGATATCCATCCCGCGGCCCGGGCGCACCAGCACATCTGCGGCGGCGCTCGTCGCCATCGCCGCGAACAGGCACACGATGGGCACCAGCGGCAGCACGTATCGAAAGAAGACCGTGTAGCCACTGCCGATGACCGCGTAGTAGGCAGCGGCGAACGACGCGATGAGGAATGTGTGCTGCGGACGACGGCGCGCTCCGATTGCGACGCCTGCCAGGCTGGCAACGAGCAGCAGCAGCCCGCAGCCGTATGGCAGCGATCGCACGGCGTGCGCGTACCAGCCCCGGCCGAGCGGCACGGCATGGCCACCGGACAGGTGGGTGAGGTCGTAGCTGAAGTCAGCAGCGAACGCGGGGAAATCGAGCACGGCGTACGGCGTCCCGGCCACGAATCCCGCCGCGAATGCTGCGGCGAAGATCGCGGCGGGCGCCAGGGATCGCCACCGTCGGGAGGCCCACGATCCGGGGCCCGGCGCGGCCACGAGAAGAATCTGCGCCGCCGCCATGGAGACGACTACGACGGCTGCGTTGTATTTCGCCGATGTGGCCAATCCGCCCAACAGTCCGGCAATGGCGAACTGCCGGTGCCCCTCTCCTGTCACGGTTCCTCTCGCCGTGTCATACGCCGTCGCCAGCGCAGCCAGAGACGCTGTGAGCAACAGCGTCATCAGCACGTCGGTCATCGCGAAGTGCGAATCCCGCACGTGGAGCGGAGCCACCGCCAGGAAGCCGGCTGCAAACAGCCCCACGCTTTGCCCGCCGATCCGCTGCCCGAGCCGGAGCAATGGGATGACGGTAAGGGTTCCGGCGACTGCTACGGCCGTGCGCGCGGTGATCAGCGCGACGTCCACCGGGAGTGAATGGTCGAGTCCCGCGAGCGAGCGAATCGCCGACACGGTCCCGAGGGCCCCGGCGAATACGTAGAACGTGAGGGATGGCCAGTGGAAGAAATGCGGGTTGAGATCCCCGTTCAGGACTCCGACGGCGCGGCTGATCGATTCAGCCTCGTCCGGCCGCGCGTAGAGAAACGGCAGGCCGAACCAGACCGGGAAGACGCGGAGCGCTGCGGCAATCAGGAGGATTGCCCAGAGCCAGGCCTCGACTGGGCTCAGCCTGGCCTGAGCGCGGTCGAAGGGCCTGCGCGTAGACGTCATCTACGCGCCGATTTTACAGTCGTCTTTACTTGACCCCGAGACGCTTGCGCCACTCGGCGTAGAAACCCTCGGGCTGTACGTTGAGCGTGCTGAGCGCCTGATCGACCGTGTGGCCGCCACCCAGCATCTGCAGGAACACTCCGAGGTTCGGCCCCAGACGCTCGGTGAGAATCTGCGCGGCGACGGCGCTCTCGGCGTACGCGACCAGCGCGTCGCGGCCGTTCAGGTGCCCGAAGCCGTCTGCGAGGTCCTCGAGCGGGAAGATCTCGCCCGTCCGGTCCAGCACCTGTTTCACCCAGCTCCGATCGCCGGATTCGAGGATGCTCGCGAGTCCCTCGTTCACCCAGGCTGGCACGTTCCGCGGCGCGGCATGCTCGATGATCGCGTGAACCAGCTCGTGCCGGACGACGCGGTCGAGCGCGGCGGGGGTGCGCATGGCACCGCCGACGGCGAGGCGGATGCGACCGTCGAACTCGCCACCCGCCCACGCCGGCGCGCGCGTCACGTCCTGGAACTGCTTGTTCGTGTAGAGAACGACGGTCAGCGTCTGGCTCGGATAACTGTTCAGCGTCTTGCCGATGTTCCAGTAGGCGGACTCGAGCACCTGGTGGACGCGCGCGCCGAGCGCCTGCTGTTCCGCGCCCTCGAAGAGCACGCGGAAGCGCACGCCCGCCCGTTCATCGAATCGCGAATGCAGCGCCGACTCCTTGCGCCACTGCTCCAGCTGCGAACGGATGCCGACGTCGCGCGGCGCGAGCGCCGCCGCCTTCTCCATCGATCGGATGGCCAGGTCGAGATCGCTGTTGGCGTAGGCCACGATCCCAAGCAGCCTCGCCGCCTGGACGAACGACGCGTCGTATTCGAGGGCGCGTTTCAGCGACGCGATCGCCGCATCGTTCCTGCCGAGCGCGTAAGCGGCCCAGCCGGCGCCAAAGTGAAGGACCGGGTCCCTCGGACTTCGCTCGAGAGCCTCACGAAAGATGCCGGCAGCGCGGCCCGCGTCACCCTGGTTCAGGGCGAGCCACGCTTCAGGCGCCGGAAGCTCCTGACCACCGGCACCGACGCGCGCGCCGAAGATGGTGACCAGGAACACGAAGCACCAGAGCAGGCGGGCACGGGGCCGGCGAAGTCGCATCCCCCGCGAGACGGCAAGGGACATTCCTGACGAAAAAATGCGGATTGTTACCGATCGGAACCTGGTCGGGTCGCCGGCGATTACGGTTGTGATCGCGAGGTGCGGATTCTGTATGGATTACCCGGCGACAATTCTCACTATCGTTCCCCAGGGATCGGCGGCGGTCACCGCCGTTTCCTCCCGGTTGATTGGGCCGCCAGCTGATTCGATACTCCGCGCAACCGCATCGACGTCGGCCGCCGAGGGCAGCACCACGGTCCAGGACAACAGGCGGGAGTCCTGGTCGGTGGCCGGCGGCCCGGACGACCACGTGTTGGTGCCGAGGTGATGGTGGTAGCCGCCAGCCGACAGGAACAGCGCGCCGGGGTAATTCCACACGACTTTGTCGAGGCCGAGGCCGTCGTGATAGAAAGCCGCCGCGCGATCGAGGTCGCCGACATGCAGGTGCACGTGGCCGATGACGGTCCCGCCCGGCATCCCGGTCCATGGTGCGGGACCGGCCGCGGCCAGCAGGTCACGGATGTCGAGCCGCTCGGTCGTCATGTACAACTGCCGACCCTGGACCCGCCAGCTGGCGCGCGGGCGATCGGCATAGACCTCGATGCCAAGCCCGTCGGGATCGCTCAGGTAGAGCGCTTCGCTGACCGCGTGATCCGCACTGCCGGCGTATTCGCCCAGCTCGCCGAGATGCCGGACGAATCGCCCCAGTGAGGCGCGATCGGGCACGAGAATCGCGAAGTGATAGAGACCAAGCCGGCCGCCATGCGGCACCGGCCGCGCATCCGGCCGTTCGTGCAGCCAGACGAGCGGCTGGTCCTCGCCTTCGGCCGCCAGACCAATGGCGTCGCCTGCCCCGGCCAGCCGACGAAGCCCGAGCACCCTCTCGTAGTACTCCACCGATCGCGCAAGGTTCCGCACCTGCAGCCGCACGGCGCCGAGGCGCGTGCGGTCTGGCAGGCGGTGATTCGGAGGCAGGATTCCGTAGTCAGGCGGCAATTCGACTCATTGAAACAGCTGCGGAACGAACTCGTTGAGGTAATTCCTCCAATTGATCCACGTATGCCCGCCCGGCGATTCCTTGAAGACCGGCGTGAACCCGTGCTTCTTCAGCAGATCGACCGTCGCCTGCGTCGTCGTAATCAGGCCGTCGTCTTTGCCGGTCGCGAACCAGACCAGCTTGAGGCCTTTCTTGAGGGCCGCGCTGTCGAGCATCTTCGCGTGGGCGGTCTCCCATTCCGTCGCCGTCAGGGCCGGCGGCGGCGCGGGCGCACCGGATGGTGCAGGCGCTGCGGGAGCGGCCGCGGCCGGTGCGGCGGCGGGGGCGGGCGGTGGCGTTGCCCCGCGGCCACCGGGTCCGGTCATGCCGGGAAACGCGCCGAGGAGGCCTGCGCTGTAGACGCCGATATACGCGAAGCGATCGAGATGCGGGAAGGCGATGTGCAGTGTGTGGTTGCCGCCCATCGACAGCCCGGCGATCGCCGTGTTCGCGCGATCGGTCAGCACCCGGTAGTGTTTCTCGACGTACGGCTGCACGTCCGTGTTGAAGTCCTTCACGAATTCTTCGGTGCCCGCCCGTCCGCCGGCCCCGCCGGGGCCACGCCGCGTGTGCCCCGCCGGCATCACGACGATCATCGGCTTCGCCTTCTTGTCCGCCAGCAGGTTGTCGAGAATGAAACCGGCACGACCCACAGTCGACCAGGCGTCGTCGCTGTCGCCGGCTCCGTGGAGCAGATAGAAGACCGGATACTTGTCGCTCTTCGCCTCGTAACCTGGTGGCGTGTAGACGTGCATCCGCCGGAACGCCTGCAGCGAGGTCGAGTAGTACGTGACCTCCGCAATCGCGCCGCGCGGCACGTCGCGAGTGTCCATGAACTCCGAGCCCGGCACGTACATGAGGCTCCAGACGTTCGTGTTCGATTCACTCGTCTGGTGATTCCGGGGATCGATCGTCGCGACGCCGTCCACGTTGAAGTTGTACCGGTAGGCACCCGGATCGATCGGGCCGATCGTCACCTGCCATATGCCGTTGTCGCCCTTGGTCAGCTGGGTCGTCTGGCCGACGCCGGGGATGTCGCCGGCTGCCAGCCGGATCGCCTGCGCGTTCGGTGCGTAGATCCGGAACGTCACCTTACGGTCAGCGGCGATCTCGGGCGAGACCACGGTCGCTGCCGGCGACGGGTTACCCCGGCCCTGTGGCGCGGGGGCCGCCGCGGCCGGCGCCTGCGCGAACGCCGCCTGACCGGCGCAGACCGTCATCGCGGCGAGAATTGCCGCACTCACTCGTCTCATCAGTTCCTCCTCGGAAAACACATCTTACCTTGCGGCTTGGAAGTGCTCAGCTCGATCCGCGGTCCGCAATCCGCGGCCCGCAGCCCGTGGGTTGCCGGCCCTACAGAACGACTGAGCCCGTTCCGGACTGCGGACCGCGGACCGCGGACCGCGGCTGAATCACGATATCGTGAATGCCCGAGTGCGAGATGCAGACTGTGACGTCCTGATCGTCGGCGCCGGTGCAGCCGGTCTCGCTACCGCGATCTTCGCGCGAATGCGGAATCCTTCGCTGCGCGTTCGACTGCTCGATGGCGCGCGGCAGCCTGGCGCGAAGATTCTCGTCAGCGGCGGCGGCCGGTGCAATGTCACGAATCGCGTCGTCACGGAACGCGACTTCTGGGGCGGTCCGCCAACCATCATCCGGCGCGTGCTGCGGGCGCTGCCCGTGGACGCGACAGTACGGTTCTTCGAATCTGCCGGTGTCACCTTGCACCAGGAGCACGACGGCAAGCTCTTTCCTGATTCGAATCGAGCCCGCGACGTGCTCAACGCGCTGCTCAATCAGGCGACGTCCCACGGCGTCGAACAGCTCTGGTCGCATCGCGTTACAGCGATCGCGCCACGAGATGGCCATTTCATGGTTTCAACGCCGGCGGGTGACCTGACTGCGACGCGCGTCGTGCTGGCCAGCGGTGGACAATCGCTGCCGAAGAGTGGGAGTGACGGCACAGGCTACCGCTTCGCGCAAGCACTGGGACATCGACTCGTTTCGACTACACCTGCCCTGGCGCCGCTCCTTCTTGCCCCCGATGTCGCGACCAGTAACGGGACCGCCATGCACGCGGAGCTCTCGGGCGTGTCGCTCGACGCGACGCTGACGGCCTGGATCAACGGCCGCGCCGGGGCCCGGCTGCGCGAATCGCTCTTGTGGACGCATTTCGGGATCAGCGGCCCCGTCGCCCTGAACGTGTCGCGACACTGGCTGCGCGCGGTTCTCGAAGGCCGGACAGTTGCCGTGACGGCAAACTTTGCCGGCGACCTCGACTTCGAAGACGTCGAGCGCTTCTGGCTCGATCGCGCACGCGATCGACCATCGTCGTCGATCGGAACCACTCTGGCCAGCCTGGTTCCTGCGTCGGTCGCGGCCGCCCTCCTGGAGCGACTCCCGCTCGATCCGGCGATCACGCTTGCCGCGCTGCGGCGGGACGATCGGCGCCGCCTGACTGCCGCGCTGACCGCATGGCCGCTCGCGATTACCGGCTCGCGCGGCTACAACTACGCGGAAGCCACTGCCGGAGGTGTCGACCTCCGCGAGATCGATCCCGCGACCATGGAGTCGCGACAGTGCCCCGGGCTTCATCTCGTCGGCGAAATCCTCGACGTGGACGGCCGCATCGGCGGCTTCAACTTCCAATGGGCATGGTCGAGCGCGTCGGTCGCGGCAGATGCTCTGGCGCGCCGCTAATGCCTTCACTCCGTTTCTTCGCCTCAACCGTAAGGCTGGTACGTTTATCGCAGTGTGCCTCCCCGGAGGGAACGATGGGAATCTTCAGCACAACCGTGGCACGGCGCGCCACGTTGGCCATCATCTTCAGCGCCGTCGCGGTCGCAGGTGCGTCCGCGCAAAACCAGCGATCCATCCGCTTCGCGTCAATGGACACCAACCGCGACGGAGTGATCAGCCGCAAGGAGTGGAACGGCAGCGATCGATCCTTCCGGGTCCACGACTGGAACGGAGACGGCATCCTGTCGGGCGACGAAGTCCGTCCGGGGGCACGCCGGCAGAACGCGAATGAGGACGAGTTCGACTATGCCGAGCGTGAGTATCCGTTCGACGACTGGACCGCGCGTGGTTTCTCCGCGCTCGATCACAACAACGACAACCGGATCACCCGTGACGAGTGGCACTTCGACGTCGAGACGTTCCGCCGTGCGGACAACAACCGCGATGGGGCACTGTCGCGCGCGGAGTTCCTCGGTGAGAACAACCAGGATGACGACCGGGGCGATCGGTTCGACTACCTGGACGCCAACAACGACGGCCGGATCTCACGTGCGGAATGGCACGGTACCGCCGAACGCTTCGATGCGCTCGACGACAATCATGATGGCATGCTGACGCGGGTCGAGATGCGGGGCACCGCCGAGCCGCCTCCGGATCTGTTCACCAGTGTCGACGTGAACCGCGACAACCGCGTCAGTCGCAACGAATGGCACTGGTCGCGCGCCAGCTTCGACGGTCGCGACGACAATCGCGACGGCTTCTTGTCGCGCGAGGAATTCGGAGACTCCTCGTCACCGGCACGCAGCCAGGCATGGACGCAGGGCCGCGACCGCGGTCTGATTGAAGGCCGGCAGGCGGGCAAGGAAGACAAGCAGCTCCGGAACGCCTGGGACCTCGAAGGCCAGCGTGAGCTCGAGACGGCTGACGCCGGCTACGATGCCCGGTTCGGCTCGAAGACCGATTATCAGGCGGGTTATCGCGACGGCTTCCGGCGCGGGTATCGCGAGGGCTTCGGTCCGCGCTGACCGCTCAGGGAAGAACGGCGATGAGGACCTCGGTGAGCCAGTGAAGCTGCCGGGGAAGCCCGGTGATCCAGGCGGTTGCGACGGCGGCGAGGCCGCACGCCGCAGCCGCCGGCACGTAGCGGGCGGTCGCGGGTGTCACCCGCGTGCCGGAAACGAGCAGCCGCACGCGAGTCTGGAGCAGCGCGGCGTGATGGAAGGTGCTCCAGCCCGGAGACCAGGTTCGATCCGCTGCTGATGCGAGCCGCGCCACCTTGACCAGCGCCGATGCCAACCGCGTGGCGCGAGCAGGACTCCCATTAGCCGCCGCTGCATCGGCCAGGCATTCCGCCTCGGCTTCCCACAGCCGCTCGAGCCGCCCCGCCTGGGGCACCCATCCCAAAAAGTCCGGGGCGCAGTAAATCAGCACCCGTGACAGGTTGTCCCCTGCACGCTGATGTGCGCGCTCGTGCGCGACCGCGAGATCGAGCTCCGCCGCCGTGAGCACCCGCCGGGTGCCCGTGCCGATCAGAATTCGGGGACGGACGATGCCGGCAAGCGCAACGCCTGACAGGCCCGGCACTTCAATGACGCGAATCGCGCCACGCCGAACCTCGCGCTGCGGCGTCAGGGCGGCGAGCCGCACGGTCCGGCGCATCGCTCGCGCGGAACGGACAGCCGCGCCGAGCAGCAGCAGAAGGCCGGCTGCGGCCAGCATCAGCGGAACGAGTCCGATTTCTTCATCCGGCCGCGCCGGTTCCAGCCAGACGTGCGCGGGCACGAAAAGCAGGACCGTAACCCCGACCGACACCAGCGCCGGCGCGAGGCGCAGCGCGAGTAGACGCCGGGCGCGCGAGGCATCAGCAGTGAGCCGATCGTCGATGAGGTGTGCAGCGGCCAGCGCGACGACGGACACCACCAGGTTGATGGCAGCAAACCACGCCAGTCCGAGAATGAGCGTCGTGGCCTGCCAGGAAAGGCCGGTCACGCCCGCTCCTTTCGTGGAGCCGTCCGCTTCTCGCGGATCAGCGCATCGAGCTGGTCGAGCAGCGTCTCATCCTGTTCCGCGACCGCATCGACGAGATTCGACAGCAACGGGAGCGCGCGGCGGCTTTCCCCCAGGAACCCGGTCAGCAGGCCCGCCGTCACAGCCGTCTCGACCTGTTCACGCGAGTGCGCGGCGCGATACACGAACGCGCGGCCCTGCCGCACACGCTCCACGAATCCTTTCTTGAACAGCCGGTCCAGCGTCGTCATCACGGTCGTGTAGGCCGCGGTACGCGGAAGCTGCTCCTGGACGCCGCGCACGGTGGCCGTATCGACCCGCCACATTACTTCCATTACGTCGCGCTCGAGATGACCGAACGCCGCACGGAGCGGATCCCGCCCGCGACCCAGCCAGGCTGGCCGCCAGAGCCCATTGAACATGTTGTGCAAGTATCAACCAGTCGCTGGTCGCTAGTCCATAGCGGCGCGCGGGACCGGGGCTGGGGGCTGGGGGCTCGGAAGGCGGTTGAACTCAGAGGCAACTGGCGCAAACAGGAGCGACTCGTTGCCTCTGAGCACCGCTGGCTCTGCCCAGCCCCGAGCCCCCAGCCCGAGCCCCGAAAACTATGGATTCACGATGAGGGATTCGTCTTCCCGGCTTTCCGACCCGCGATCCTCGCCGCGCTCGTCCCAGACCTCGGCTTCGGCGATGGCACGGAGTTCCGGGCGGTTCCGTGCCTCGCGAATGAGCCGGCCGCGGGGATCGTGAAAACCCCACTCGCGTGTGTCGATGCTGAAGCTGAAACGTGAGATCAGCGGCCCGCGAGTAAAGTCGACATCCTCGTCATCCACCGTCAACTCGGTCCGGGCCCGCTCCAGCAGCTGCTCGTAGACCCACGCCGGGACGTTGCTGCGGTACCCGGGATAGACGTAGCTGAAAGTCATGATTTGCGCGAGCAGCAGCGGCCAGTTGGGTCCGGTTCGCTCGACCAGGCGTTTCCAGTCGAGTGTCTCTCCGACGCAGAGCATGAGATGAAGAATGTCGGAAACGTCGTGACGATGGCGCTCGCTGATGAAGAGGCGATGCCAGATGAGTTCCTCGGCCGGTGCAATCCGCACTGGCTGCGCGGCAAGGATCCCGGCGCGGCTGTAACGCACCCAGCCCTCGTCTATCAGCGACACCCCGTTGCCCATCCCGTAGATGAGGTCGACGAAGTACTCACCGCGGGTCGCCTTCGCCAACCAGTGAGCATCTTCGAGGCGGGTGACGAACCCGGCGTCCTTGAGCGCGCGGGCGGCTGTGATCACCGCAGACGGTTCGAAGAACAGATCGAGGTCCTTCGTCTTGCGGTAAATCCCGGTGTGCTCGTAGATGGCATAGGCGCCGGCCACGACATAGGGAACGCCCACCGCGTTCACGGCCTCCAGAGCCCGCTTGTAGACTTCGCGCTCCTCGTCCGGGATCCAGAAATCGCCGTGTGTGAGGGACTTCCGTTCTTCCGGCGTCAGCCGTCGCGGGCGCCGGCCCCTGAGATTCGTCACAGGCACCTCAGCATTGGGGACACTTCTCCCGGTGTTTCGCTCGCAATGCGCACGCCAAATGCAATCAGGAGCGATTAGGATCAGAAAGCCTCCGTCAGCCTGCCTCGCCGGAGCTTTAGCGGCGGCGGGTAGCTTCAGCGGAGGCGGGGAGACCAGGATGACGGATAAGCGTGCCCGGCTCGAGCCGCCGGACATCAGCGAGAAAGGCGGCCTCAAGGGCGGGCAGCCGCAGCGGTCCGACGAGCGATTGTTCATGCAGCTGTTCGCGTTCACCAACTGCACGGACGTGGCCGGCGTTACCAGGCAGCTGACAGGCGCAGGATTCGAGTCAGTCCTCTATGAAGACCTCAACGACCCGAAAGGAGTTGCGCTGCTCACGTTGAGCAGCGATCCGAACACGTTCGTCGACGGGGTCCGGCCGGTCTTGAACACCGGTGCGCTCGCCGGCCTGACGCTGCGCCCGGAGCTGACCATGTTCGGCAGGACCTACGCGCTCGGCTACGAGCCGGATCTGCGGACGGTGCTGATTGATCGGCCGCGCCGAACCGTCCTGAATCCGGCGTGGTCCTGGGGGGTGTGGTATCCACTGCGCCGGAATGGCCGCTTTGCGCAGTTGTCCGCGGAGGAACAGCGGACGATCCTGGCGGAGCACGGCGAGATCGGCATGCGGTTCGGCGCCGCGGATTACGTGCACGACGTCCGGCTCGCGTGTCATGGCCTCGACCGCGACGACAACGACTTCGTGATCGGCCTGATCGGGAAGGACCTCTATCCCCTCTCGGCGATCGTCCAGGTCATGCGGAAGACCCAGCAGACTTCGCTGTACCTGGACAGGCTCGGACCGTTCTTCGTGGGCCGGGCCGTCTGGCAGACACCGATCGATGAAACCTAGCCCGGGTGCGATAATCTCCAGGGCATGACCACCGGAAACGAACGCCAGGAAGCGGCGGCGCGGATTGGAGACCTCATCGGCATTCTGAAGAATGCCCCCGCACGCCCGGAGAGTGCGCGCATCATCGAGGAGTCCGAGGCGCTCGCGCGCGCGATCGACGCGTTTCACATGGAGGGCATCCGCTTCCGCATCTACAACGTGGACCGGCTGCTCACCCAGCACGCGGCCGGCGTTCCGGCCGAGGCGCGAACCCTGCTGGAAACCGCGCGGCACCATCTCGAGGCCGCCGGCTTCCATACCCGTTCGCACCAGTCGCCCGTATAAGGCCCGGCTACCGGCCGGGCTCGCGACACGCGGTTCGAGGCCGTACAATCAGTTTCGATGCCCAACCTGACGCACCTGTCCGATCTGGATATGCTCGAGGCCGCTATTGCCGAGTCCGCGGAGCGCCCTGTCCTCCTCTTCAAACACAGCCGGACCTGCGGCATCAGCTGCGAAGCACTCGACGAGCTGCAGGCGCACGTCGCGGAGCAGGCGGGCAAGGCCGTCGGGGTTTCTGGGGTTTCTTATAAGGTGATTACCGTCCAGAGCCATCGCGGCCTGTCGGAGAGCGCTGCCAAACGGCTCGGGATTCGTCACGAAACTCCGCAGGCGATCCTGCTGAAGGACGGACGGCCGGTGTGGAACGCCTCGCACTTCCGCATCACCGCGGCGGCGCTCACGCGCGCTGTCTCCTAACGGTTTCGCCCCTCGTCCGTTTCTTTCGCTGACCGGGTACCCTCACCCGCAAAGATCTTCGCGACCGCAGCATCGACCGGTTCGAGCGCATGGAGCTCGACGACGCCGGCCCCGGGCTCCGGTGACGGCGCGCAGTCAGGGTTGAACCAGATTGCCCTGATGCCGGCGGCGCGGGCGCCGAGCACGTCAGCGGCCCACGAGTCTCCAACCATCACGACTTCGTCGGCGCGGCGTCGCAATCGATCCAGTGCGACTTGAAAGATTCGTGGATCGGGCTTCGACATTCCCGTTTCCTCCGAGACCACCAGTTCATCGATGAACCGATCGAGCCCGCATTGCCGCAGCTTGCCCTGCTGCTCCTCGAGCAGGTTGTTCGACACGATGCCCACCTGGCATCGCTGACTGACAGCCGCGAGGAGCGCGGCCGCGCCCGCGATCGCCCGGCGAATCTTCATGTAGCCGCCGCGATACGTTTCCGCCGCTTCAGCGACGACGTCATCGCCCGGCGTGACGCCGACCGCGGCGAACAGCCGCCGGAAACGTTCGCGGCGGGCCTGTTCCAGGGGCAGCTCCCCTGACGTCACACGAACGTGCAGCTCCTCGAGGAATGACGCATGCAGCCGTTCGACGTCCGCGAAGGGGCGATTACGAAATGCGTCATACGCCTCGTATAACGTCGTCAGGGCGGTCCTCGCGCATATGCGATGGTCGAAGAGCGTGTCGTCGAGATCGAACAGAACCGCGCGGAGCACCGTTACCCTTCTGCTTCAGGTGTGCGGAGATTCGACATGATGTTCACGGCCGCACAGCCACTCCGCCATTATAGAGATGCGATTCGAGCAGTCGGGATGAGCGCCGACTTTGGTAAACTTGGTCGATGTCGGCACCAGCGGTGGTGATTGCCGCCTCCAACCTGATGCCGTCGCTGCGCGAGCGCCTGGCGGACGACGGTCAGTTGGTGGTCTTTCCGGATACAGAGCCAATCCAGGCGCTCCAGGCGATCCTGGAGCACCGGCCTTCACTGATAGTTCTCGAGCGGCTGTTCGCTGCCACCCCTCGCGGCGCCGCGCTCATCAATCGCATCAAGAACGACCCGCAGCTCGGACACGCCGAAGTCCGCGTGATGTCGCACTCCGGCGATTACCTGCGCGTCGTTTCGAAGCCTTCCGGGTCTGCGCCGCCTCCTGCTGCCGCTCCGGCACCCGAGCCCGCCGCCGCGAGCGAAGGAGCCGCACTCGCCACAGAGGCCGCGGCGACGGCCGCCGTCGCCGAGCCCCCGCCGCGCCCGCTCGACTGGCACGGCACGCGGAGAGCGCCCCGGCATCGCATCCGGCCGGGCGTCGAGATTCAGCTGGACGGCAATCCTGCGCAGGTCGTGGATCTGTCGCAGGTGGGCGCGCAGGTCATCTCGCAGACGATCCTGCGCCCGAACCAGAAGGTGCGGGTCAGCGTGCCCAACGATGATTTCGTGATGCGTTTTCGGGGGTCGATCGCCTGGGCGAAATTCGAGCTCCCCGACCCGGGCGCGCCCCCGCGCTATCGTGCCGGCATCGAGTTCGCCGACGCCGACGCACGGGCGGTAGAGGCGTACTGTCTGAAGAACAAGGCAAACTGAAGGGAGTCTTTCTTTCTCCCTTTTCGTTTCTACCTTTTCCCTTCTCCCTTTTCCCTTTGTCAGTCCCCCCCGAACCACCCCTCCGCAATCGACCCATCGCGAATGATGGTGTCTTCGCGCGCCGAGCCGGTTGACAGCACCGCGGCCGGCACGCGCGTGATCGCTTCGATTCGCGCGACGTAGGCCTTGGCTTCTGCCGGCAGCTTCTCGTAGACTCGCACGCCCGCGGTCGGCTGGCTCCAGCCCGCGATGGTTTCGTACACCGGTTCACACGCCGACAACTGGGAGAGATCGCCCGGCATCTCGTCGACTACCGCTCCGCGTACGCGATAGCCCGTGCAGACCTGCAGTTCGGGAAGGCCGTCGAGTACATCGAGCTTGGTGAGCGCGAGCGCGTCGAGGCCGTTGACGCGCACGGCGTACCTGACCGCGACCGCGTCGTACCAGCCGCAACGGCGAGGACGGCCGGTCACTGCTCCGAACTCCTGACCGCTCTCTCGCAGCCGGTTGCCGAGCTCACCGGTCAGCTCGGTTGGCAGCGGCCCTTCACCGACGCGGGTGGTGTAGGCCTTGGCGACGCCGAGCACGCCGTCGATCGCGCGCGCACCGACGCCGAGCCCCGTGCACACGCCGCCGATGGTCGCATTCGAGGAGGTGACGTATGGATAGGTTCCATGATCGATGTCGAGCAGCGTGCCCTGCGCGCCTTCGAACATGATCGACTTGCCCTGCGCTCTCGCGCGGGCCAGGAACACCGAGACGTCGGTGACCCAGCGTTCCATCCGCGCCCAGGCCCGCTCCAGCTCGTCGAGCACCTGCCGCGAGTCCATCGTCGATTCCTTGATCAGGCGGTTGCGCGCATCGACGTTGTGGCGGACGGCTTCGGCAAGGGACTCGGGATTCGCCAGATCGCCGACACGAACGCCGCGCCGCGCGATCTTGTCCTCGTAGGCGGGGCCAATCCCGCGCGACGTCGTCCCGATCTTCCGTTCCCCGCGCCTCGCCTCGCTCAGCAGGTCGAGCTCGCGATGGTACGGAAGGATCAGATGGGCCTTGTCGCTGATCACCAGGCGGTCGCCGACGCGGATTCCCGCCCCCTCCAGCTCGTCGATCTCGGCGAACAGCGCCTGTGGATCGACGACCACGCCGTTGCCAATCACACAAGTGACGCCAGGGTGCAGAATGCCGGAGGGCAGAAGCCGGAGGACGAACTTGCGCCCGCCCGCGTAGACGGTATGTCCGGCGTTGTGGCCTCCCTGGTAACGGGCGACGATCGAGAAATTCGGCGTCAGCAGATCGACGATCTTGCCCTTTCCTTCGTCACCCCACTGTGCGCCGAGGACGGCGATGTTCATAAGAGGCTTATTGTACTGAATATGAGCGCGAGACAGATTGTGTTCGACGGCTCATCGTTGACGGTGGCCGGCCTGTGTGACGTTGCCGACGGCATCGCGGCGGCAATCCTCTCCGAGGATGCGGCTGCGCGAATCGATGCCTCACGTGCGGTGGTCGATCGACATGCGACCGACGACCGTCCGATGTACGGGATCAACACCGGCTTCGGCGCGCTGGCGGAAACGATCATTCCCCCCGATGCGCTCGATGCGCTGCAGCTCAACCTGCTGCGCAGCCACGCCGCCGGTGTCGGCGAGCCGCTCGGCGCGCGCGCCGTCCGCGCCACGATGGCGCTCAGGGCGAACGTCCTGGCGAAAGGATTCTCCGGGATTCGACGCCTCACCGTCGAGCACCTGCTCGCCCTGCTGAACGCTCACGTCCACCCCATCGTGCCGAGCCGGGGCTCGGTAGGAGCCAGCGGTGACCTCGCGCCGCTGGCGCACATCTCGCTCGTGCTGATTGGCGAAGGGATGGCGACGGTCGGCGACAACCCCCTGCCCATGTCCGGAGCCGAGGCGCTCGCACACGCCGGTCTTGCGCCAATCCGTCTCGGCGCGAAAGAAGGGCTGGCCCTCATCAACGGCACGCAGCCGTCGACGGCGGTGGCGGCACTGGCGCTCGCCGACGCCCGCCGGCTGTCGCGAGCCGCGGACATCGCCGTGGCACTGTCGATTGACGCGTTGCGCGGGTCGGTGCACCCCTTCGAGGCGCGCATTCACGACGCCCGGCCATACGCCGGCCAGCAGCGCTCGGCCGCCAACGTGCGCCGCCTCCTCGAAGGCAGCGCGATCAACAAATCGCACGAAAAATGCGGGAAGGTGCAGGACGCCTACTCGCTCCGCTGCGCCGCCCAGGTGCACGGCGCCGCCCGGGACGCACTCGATTTCGTGGAGCGCACGCTGACCACCGAGGCCAATGCCGCGACCGACAACCCGATGGTCTTCGCCGGCGACGACGAGATCGTGTCTGGCGGCAATTTTCATGGCGCGCCGGTCTCGATGGCGGCCGATCTCCTCGCGATTGCATCCGCGCAGTTCGCCACCATCAGCGAGCGCCGGTGCGATCGGCTGGTCAACCCCGTGCTCAGCGAGCTGGCGCCGTTCCTGACGCCGAACAGCGGGCTGCAGTCCGGCTACATGATGGCCCAGGTGACCGCCGCCGCGCTGGCCTCGGAGATCAAGACGCTCGCACACCCCGCGAGTGTGGACACCATCCCGACCTCCGCCAATCGTGAAGACCACGTCAGCATGAGCATGGGGGCAGCGCTCAAGGCCGAGCGTGCGGTTGCGCTCGCGACCCGGGTGGTCGCGATCGAGATTCTCTGTGCCAGCCAGGCACTGGACCTGCTCGCACCGCTCGTGACCTCTCCACTGCTCCAGCGCGTGCATGCCCACGTGCGATCGGGCGTGCCGGCGCTCGACGATGACCGTCCACCGTCGCCCGACATCGAGCGGATCGCTTCGATGATCGCCACCGGGTCGCTGGAGAACTCGTGCGCCGGAGAAGTCAAGTAATAAAATTTTCAATTTCAGTTTGACAACGCGCGCGTACGTTTTTAGATTGCTACCTCCAGCTGCGCTGCCCGCGAGATGAATACCCTCCACCGCCAAGTCAGCGCGCCGCATGGCGCGACGATCACCTGCAAAGGGTGGCCGCAGGAGGCTGCGCTGCGCATGCTCATGAACAACCTCGACCCTGCGGTCGCCGAACGGCCCGACGATCTCATCGTCTACGGCGGTTCCGGCCGCGCGGCGCGCAGCTGGCCCGCGTTCGACGCGATCGTCGACACGCTGCGGCGGCTCGAGCACGACGAAACCCTGGTCGTGCAGTCGGGCAAGCCGGTCGCGGTGTTTCGGACGCATCCCTGGGCGCCACGCGTACTGATTGCAAACGCGCTGCTCGTGCCGGCCTGGGCCACGTGGGAAAATTTCCGCGACCTCGAAGACCGCGGGCTGACCATGTACGGCCAGATGACCGCCGGCAGCTGGATCTACATCGGGACCCAGGGAATTCTCCAGGGCACCTACGAGACGCTCGCATCGGTTGCCCGGAAGCATTTCGGCGGCGATCTCCGCCGAAGGCTGGTGGCGACCGCCGGCCTCGGCGGCATGGGCGGCGCGCAGCCGCTTGCGGTGACAATGAACGGCGGCATCGCGCTCGTGGTCGAAGTCGACGCCGAACGGATCGCCCGGCGCCTCAGTACGGGGTACGTCGACGAGCACGTCACCACGCTCGACGCCGCGCTGGAGCGCATCGATCGCTGGCGGCAGGAGGGCGTCGCCCGCTCGATCGCCCTCGAGGGCAACGCCGCCGACGTGTTCCCCGAGCTCCTTCGCCGCGGTCTCACGCCCGACGTCGTCACCGACCAGACCTCGGCGCACGACGCGCTCAACGGCTACGTCCCGCACGGGATGACCCTCGCCGAGGCGGCGGTCCTTCGTGATCGCAATCAAAGCGAATACGTCGCGCGCGCGATACGCTCGATCGGCGTGCACGTCGAGGCCATGCTCGCGCTCCGGCAGCGCGGCGCGGTGACGTTCGATTACGGCAACAACATCCGCGCCCAGGCAGCGAAGGCCGGAGTCGCCAACGCCTTCGAGATTCCCGGCTTCGTCCCCGAGTACATCCGGCCGCTGTTCTGCGAAGGCAAGGGCCCGTTCCGGTGGGCGGCACTGTCGGGCAATCCCGCCGACATCGCCGCGACCGACGACCTCGCCCTGAAGATGTTCGCCGGCGACGACGCCTTGTGCCGGTGGATTACGCTGGCACGCGAGCGCGTCGCGTTCCAGGGGCTGCCGGCCCGGATTTTCTGGCTCGGGCAGGGGGAGCGCGCCCGCTTCGGGCTGGCCTTGAACGATCTCGTCCGCCGCGGCGCCGTCACGGCGCCGATCGTGATCGGCCGCGACCATCTCGACACCGGCTCGGTGGCCTCGCCGAACCGGGAGACGGAAGGCATGCGCGACGGCAGCGATGCCATCGCCGACTGGCCGATCCTGAACGCGCTGGTCAACACCGCCTGCGGCGCGACGTGGGTGTCGGTCCATCACGGCGGCGGCGTCGGCATCGGCTATTCTCTCCATGCGGGGATGGTGGTCGTGGCCGACGGCACGCGCGAGGCCGACGAAAAACTGGAGCGTGTGCTCACCTGCGACCCCGGCCTCGGCGTCGTCCGCCATGCGGACGCCGGCTATCCCGAGGCCGTTGCCGCCGCGGCCCGGGCACACATTGACATGCCGATGGGAACCCCAGGGAGAGGGCGACGATGATGATTCCGGAGCGGCCCGCGCTCGAGCGGCGAGTGCTCGAGGCGCTGGACGTGAATGCAACCGGCAACGGTCCCGCGGGCGGCCGGATCCCGGTCGTGCTCGGGGGCTGCGGCACAGGACGCTCGTCACTGCTGTTGCGGCTGCGCGATCTGCTCGGCCGCAATGCCGCGCAGTACGTCGATGTCGAACGGATTGCGACGACCCCGGAGCGCTTCCTCACGGCGCTTCGAGAATCGTCGCCGTTCCCCTCGCACGCCTCCGCGGTGGCCGGCGGCAACGATCACGGTGCGCGCGAGTCGTTCACCGCGGCCCTGACGTTTCTCAGCCAGGCACGCGGCACGACCGGCGGCCCGGTCACGTTCCTGCTCGACGAGTTCCTCGAACTGCGGACGTTCGAGAGCTTCCCTGGCCTGCGCTCCGTCCTTCGTGATCTGATCACGACGCTCGGCGCGAGCTCGAATCGCTTCGTGCTCACCACCCGCTACGCCGCCCGCGCCCACCGGCTGCTGCGCGATGCGCCTTCGCGGTTCGAGATCCTCCCGGTCACGCCGCTGAGCGCTGCGGAAGTTCGCGCGACGCTGCCGGCCGGCATCGACGGCCGGCCGTCCGATGACGAAGATCACGCGAAGGACGATCTCGCACGGCTGGTGCACGCGTTGTCGGACGGACGGCCGTCCTACGCCCGGATGATTGCCGAAGCGGCCGGCACGCTCGGCACGCGCGGCGCGGCCGATCCGGTCAGCGCGCTGTGCGCACTGCTCGCGCCCGGTGCGCCGCTGGCGGCCGCCTGCCGCTACAGCTACGAGCTGCGGCTCCATCGCGCTCGCGGGTATGGCGCGCTCAAAGCGATCCTCGAGGTCCTGGCCGATCAGGAGCCGCTGACGCTCACCGAAATCGCGCTGCGGCTGCGGCGGACGCCGGGTTCGACCAAGGACTACCTGTCGTGGCTGGAGGATGTTGATTTGATCACGTCACGGCAGAAGCGCTACAGCTTCTCCGATCCCCTGTTGCGCGTCTGGGTCCGCCTGCACTGCCGGGCGACGCCGCCGTCGGACGAGGACATCGCCCGCGAGGTGCACACCTACGTGCTCGGACGCCTGCCGCAGACCGAGCCGGCCCTGGCCCTGGCCGGCGCGCGCCGCACCGGGGCCGAAAAGAGCTGGGGCATCATCGAGATTGACTGAGGATGGCGAGGGCCGCCTTCGCGGCGGCCTGCGCTGCCTCCTTCTTGCTGGTGCCCTCGGCGCGCGCCACCGGCGCTCCCTCTACCAGCACTTCGACCTCGAAACTGCGGCGGTGCGGCGGGCCCGTCTCCCCCGCCAGCCGATACGCCGGCAGCCCGCGATCGCGCGACTGCAGCCATTCCTGCAGCGCGGACTTGTAGTCCGCCGTGAACGCCGCCTCGGCGCCCGTGCGCCGGGCTTCCGCGATGAGGTCTGCGAACTGACGCTCGATGAACGCCCGTGCGGGATCGAGCCCGCCATCCAGGTAGATCGCGGCGATCAACGCCTCGTAGCAGTCGGCGATTAACGCCAGCTTGCGCCGGCCGCCGGTCTTCTCCTCGCCGCGCCCGAGAATCAGGTAGGTTCCGAGCTCGATCCGATCGCCAAGCCTGGCGAGCGAAGCCGCCGACACGATCGACGCCTTGAGCTTCGACTTCTGCCCTTCGTTGTGCTGCGGAAACTCCCGGAAGAGCATGTCGGCGATGACGAACCCGAGAATCGAGTCGCCGAGGAACTCCATCGACTCGTTGTCGAAGACACCGCCGCTGGCGTCCTCGTGGACGCGCGACCGATGCGTGAGCGCGTGCTCGAGCAGGCCCCGGTCGCGGAAGCGGTAACCAATCGTCCGCTCGAGCGGCTCGAATTCCGCGCCGAACGGAATCACGCGCGCCCCGGACCGCTCCTCGCGATGACTCTCGATCAGGTTCCGGGCGCGATCCGCGTCCTCGGGGGCGACCGACAGGCGCAGCTCGTGGAGGGTCATCGGGAAGGGAGTCCGCGGCATGTCCGACTGAACGAGGGCGGTGATGGCGTGCGCCTCGAGAAGTCCCTTCACTACCTCCGCTTCGATTGGCGATTGCGTCCGGAACACCGTGACGAGATCAGCCATGGGTGTCGGCGGTCTGATCGAGCGGCGCCGAGGTCAGCGCCGGCAGTCCCGCTCCGCCCGCCTGGACAGGGACCGGCTGCTCGACTTTCATCAGGATCATCGTCATGTCGTCGTGCTGATCGGCGGCGCCGACGAACGCCTCGATCTCGCGAAGAATGCGCTCGCGCAGCTCGCTCGAGTCGAGATGCCCGTGCTCCTCGACGATCCGGCTGAGGCGCGAGTCCCCGAACAGGTCGGCATCGGCGTTCATCGCCTCGCTGATGCCGTCGGTGTAGAGCACGATGACGTCACCGTTCATCAGATCGACCGACTCCTCCTCGAGCAGGTCCATGAACTTCTCGTGCGCGCCCGGGATGCGAAGGCCGACCACCATGCCGCTCGGCACCAGCACCTTGACCGGCTCCTCCGGCCCGCCGCCGCTGCGCATGTAGATCAGCGGGGTGTGGCCGGCACGCGCGTACGTCATCCTCCCCGCTTTCAGATCGATCACGGCGTAGGTCATCGTGATGAAGCTGCGGGTATCGAGATTGTCGGAAATGATCCGGTTGACTTCCACCAGCAGCTGCCGCGGCGACAGGTAGATCTGGCTGAGCGAGAGCACCAGTCCCTTCAGCTCCGCCATGTAGAGAGCGGCCGACGTCCCCTTGCCCGAGACGTCCGCGATCAGCACGCCGAGCAGGTCGCCTGGGAGTTTGAAGAAGTCGTAGTAGTCCCCTCCAACCTCACGCGCGGGCACGCAGAGCCCGGATACCGACAAGCCGGGCACGTCCAGCGGTCCGCGCGGCAGCAGCGACATCTGGATCTGCCGGGCGATGCGCAGTT
>Ga0075428_100000338_pt1 | contig 46466 bp, 31 predicted proteins | sample RhiMetdeltSRZDD2_FD_75291 | JGI IMG/M metagenome (GOLD analysis project Ga0075428, IMG submission 75291) | Populus rhizosphere microbial communities from Tennessee, USA - Rhizosphere MetaG P. deltoides SRZDD2 | ecosystem: Host-associated > Plants > Roots > Rhizosphere > Soil | place: USA... | reverse complement strand
TCCTCAAAAGCGACGTCATCGCGATGGCGAACGAGCTCCAACTGCCACCGCCGATGATCGAACGCGCGCAGGCCGAAGCGCTGTCGATCCCCGACACGTCCACGACGAACGTGACGGGGTTGACCAACGCGGACCTGGAGCGGTACCTGTCCAATGGCCCCGACGGGGTGGCGCCGGCAGTGGCGCTCAGGATCGAACGCCTGATGCGGGCGAGCGAACGGCGTGGCGCCGCGCCGCAAATGATGGTGATTGAGTAGACGTCAGCCGGCGCCGACGCCGACATCGAGATCCGCTGGCGCGGGATGCTGCGGCTCGAGCAGCGCGCGCGCGTCCCCGGCCAGGCGTGCCCGCGCCGCGACGACCGCTTCGCGGACCAGCGGATCGGCAGCGTCCTCGTAGCGCTTCAGTTCCGGTGCGAGCGAGCGAAGCTGCAGCGTGCCGACCGCCTGGATCGCACACGACCGCAGCCACGGGTCATCGCTCGCGAGCAGGGTCGCGACCGCCTGATCCGACGTTTCGAGCGGGGCCCCGACCAGCCGGTTGGCGAGGTCGATGCGCTCCTGCACCGTCACGTGCGAATCGAGCAGCGGCACCAGCACCTGCCGCAGCTCCGGCTTGAGGACGTTGTCGAGAAACTCCAGCGCGTTGGCGCGGACGGTCGGATTCGAGGACCGCACGCCCACATAGGCGTCGTGCAGACCTGCCTGCGGAAGGAGCAGCGCCATCAAACGGAAGATTCGCTCGAGCTCCTGTTCCATCGAATGCCGGAGCGCATCGATGACCGCATCCTGGCGTTTGAACTGCACCTCGAGCGGCCCGAGCACCTGATACGATCGGTAGTGCCCGGCGATCTCCGCGGCCAGCAGCAACTCGAGCACGCTCGGGTCGATGCGGATGTCGGGCCGGACCGCGCGCAGCTTGTTCAGCGAAGCGATGACCCGGTGCCTGACGGTCCCGTCCGACTCCAGCAGGCTCGAAACCAGCGCCTGTTCCGCCTCCGAGGTCCCGATCCGGAGCAGCACCGACGGCAACTCGCGACGCACTTCGATCGGCACCTCTTCGGATCGGAGGGCGTGTGACAGGGTCGGCACGACACGATTTCCGAGCCGCGCCAGCGCCTCCGCGGCCTCTTCGGCGAGATCGGCGCGACCAAGGACAATCATCAGCGGCGGGATGAGCTCCTCCGTCGCTGCCCGGTACGCGGACCGGACCGCCTGTCGAGCCACCTCGATGTCCTCGTCGATGATCAGGACCGGCAGGAGATCGAGAAGAAAGGCGGGATCATGGACCGATCCAATCAGCCTCGCGGCTTCGGTGCGATCCCGGCGTCCCTCGTCGCCGGTGGCTCGCGCCATCGCATCGACCATGAGCCGCGCGGCATCGAGGTTCTGCGCGGGACCAGGCGCAGCGAGGAACGCCGCGGCGCCAGCGCGGATCGAGAAGTCCTCGAAATCACCAAGCTCCTGGATCTGTCTCAGGGGATCGACCCCCGATTCACGCGACAGATACAGCAGCGCCTCCGTGCGAACACCGAGATCGGGGTCGCGCAGCATTGCCGGCACCCGATCCGAGATCTGATCGTCTCCGCCCGCGCTCAGAATCGAGAGTGAGCGGCGCCGGACCTCGGGATCGGGATGAGTGAGGAGCGTTCGCAACGCCGGGAACCATTTCCTCGTTCGCTGGCCTTCGATCAGATCCAGCGCGTAGCGCACCTCGGAGAGATCCGCGGCCGCCAGCTTCGCGGTCAGGACGTCTGCGGCGGAGCGTTCGGTCACGGCCGCGGTGCCACGCTCGGTGTCCAGCCGGTGGCGGTGAATGCTGTCGTGGATGGTGCGGATGTACTCCGACCGCAACGACCACGCCAGCGAGGTCCAGATCCCGACGGTGACGAGATTGATGGCCGCGGTCCCACGCAACCCGAGATGAAGGCCGGGCAGGAACAGAAAGCCGTTGGTCGCCAGGCCGAGCAGTACGGCGCCGACTGCGTCGGCGATCCGGTTGCCCACGATGTCGATGGCGTTCTTGATCAAGACCCGCCTGCCCGGCGCGATCGGCAGATACAGCAGCTCGTAGGTGGCCTTGTCGACCGAGAAACGCAGTCCCTGATCGAACCCGTTGGTCACGAGCACGCTCCAGAACCCCGGCGCCAGGAAGATCAGGAAGTTGCCCGTCGCCAGCGCGAGAGGGAGCGCGAGAATGCCGGCTGACATTCCCCAGTTTCGAAGCACCCGCCCCGTGATGAACAGCTGCACCAGGAAGCTCAGGACGCCGGTCACGAAGCTGAACGTGCCGTAGAACTCGGTGATCTCCTGCGAGCTTCCGAAATGGTGCTTGGAGACCACGCCGAGCTGCAGCGATGACCACTGGGTCGCGATTGCGACGCCGAAGACCAGCCCGGCCAGAAGGCGCAGATACGGGGTGCCGATGATTTCGCGCCAGGTCTCGGCAAACGGGCGTGAAATCGGCGGGCCGCGCCGAGTCAACCCGATTCGCCGGATTCGGAGGTTCGCGAACAGCACGATCGCCGCCGCGAGCGCGATCAGGAGTGCGAGGACCAGCAGGAGGTTGGCCGGGCCTCCGACCGGCTCGACCAGGACGCGGGCGAGGACGCCCGCCGACATCGCGCCAAGCGACGCGCCGGCGCCAATCAGCCCGAACAGCCGCTTGGCCTGGCGGGTATCGAACAGCGAGTTGGCGTAGCTCCAGGCCTGGACCGGTGCAATCACCCCGTAACAGCTGACCCAGACGAAAAAGACGTCGGGGAGGCGTTTGATGTCCTGGAACCGGAAGAGGTACCAGAACAGGAGCACATTGAGCGAGAAGAACAGCAGGGTGGCAACGGTGACCCTCCGCGCGCCGATCCGGCCGGCGACGCGGGTATAGCCCGGCACGAACAGGGAGAGGACCAGGGGAACCGCCGCATACACGTACACGAGGTCGTATGCCTCGTGCTCCCCCAGAAACAGCCCGGCCCGAATCGGCTTCGCAAGGAGAAACGAAGCGACGACGACCCAGATGTACAGAAAGGTAAGGAGAACCGGCAACCCTTCACCGGGCCTGACGTCCAGGAACCGGCGGACCCGAAGAAGCATGGATGGGCGCAGTTTACTTCAACTACCTCATCGCTTAGGCTGTGTGCCTTATGTCCCTCCAACGGATTCTTTCTCCTTTCGTCGACGTCCGGAAGGAAGAGGCGCCCGGCGCGCTGTTGATGTTCGTCTACTCCTTCCTGGCGATGGCGGCCTACAACATGATCCAGCCGCTCACACGCTCGAAAGTGATCCAGAGCCTGGGAGCGGTGAACGTCCCGTGGGTCATCCTCGGCTCCGGCCTGATCATCAGCGTGCTGATGGTGGGCTACACGCGGCTGGTGAGCGCGCTCCCCCGCCGCTGGGCGCTGCCGATTACCCAGGGACTGATGGCCGGGACGATGGTCGGCTTCTGGCTCCTCTTCGGCACTGGGGCCGGCTGGGTCTCGGTCGTTTTCTATGTCTGGGGCGCGCTCCTCGGCATCCTGCTGATCAGCCAGTTCTGGACACTCGCCAACGGCATCTACGATCCCCGGCAGGCCAAGCGCCTCTTCGGCTTTGTCGGCGGCGGCGTCACGCTGGGCGGAGCGACCGGATCAGGCCTGACCGCAGTGATGGTGCAGGAGGTCGGCACCAATAACCTGCTCCTGGTCAGCGCCGCAACGCTTCTGCTTTGCGGGGCGATTGTCGCGGCGATTCTCAGCCGGCAGCAGGCGGCGGTCGCGGCCTCCACCGACATGAAGGACGAACAGGGCGTCACGCTGAAGCGAGCGATGACGCTGCTCCGCGGCTCCCGTCAGATCCAGATCATCGCGCTCATCATCAGTTTCGGGTCGCTCGGGGCCGCGCTGCTCGATCAACAGGTGAACATGGCGGCGGAGGTCTTCAAGGGCGCCGGGCAGGCGGATTCGATCGGCGCGTTCCTGGCCCAGATTCGGTTCTACACGTCAGCCGCCGCGTTCGTGATCCAGGTCTGGATCACGCCGCGCATCCATCGTTACCTGGGGATCGGGTTCGCGCTGCTGATTCTCCCGACCAACCTGTCGATCACCGCGGCGATCATCCTTCTGAACAACGCGCTCTGGGCACCAGCTCTTGCCCGTGTGACCGATCAGTCGTTCCGGTACACGGTGGACAAGACCACGCGCGAGGTGCTGTTCCTCCCGCTGCCGTCCGAGCTCCGGCAGGAAGTGAAGCCGCTGGTGGATGTCACCGTGGACCGGATGGCGCGGGCCCTCGGCGCGCTGCTGACCCTCGTCCTCATCCAGCCATGGGGACTTGCGCTGGCGTGGAATCAGTTGAGCATCGTGAGCCTGGGGCTCGCGCTGATCTGGTTCGTGATGGCGGTGCGTGCGAAACGCGAATACCTCGCGTCGTTCCGCCGCAGCATCGAACAGCGCATCGTGCAGCCGGAGCAGTTGAGGCTCGACGCCGCCGACCTCTCGACGGTCGAAACGCTGGTGCAGGAGCTGGCCAATCCGGATGCCAATCGCGTGATCTACGCCATCGACGTGCTGGAGTCGCTCGACAAGCGCAACCTGGTGACGCCGCTGCTCCTGTACCACGAATCAGCGAAGGTGCGGGCGCGCGCGCTGCAGGCCCTCGCCGCCGCCAGGACGGAGATCGCGCGCAAGTGGGCGCCCAACATCCGGCGCCTGCTCGGTGATCCGGATTCCTCGGTACGGGCCGGCGCGATCGCTGCGCTCGGCGCGATCAGCAACGAGGACGCCGCGACGCTCGCGCGACCGATGCTGAACGAAGAGGATCCGCGGATCCGTGCGACGGCGGCCGCGGCGCTGGCCACGAGCACTCGACCGGCCGATCTGGACCTTGCCGAGGCCGCGCTCGTCAGCCTGATTGCCGACACCTCCGACGGGGCGCGGAACGCCAGGCGTGACGTCGCGGCCGCGATCGGTCAAACCTCGCAGCCCCGGTTCCGGCGGCTCCTGATCCCGTTGCTCTACGACCCTGCGCCGGACGTGGCGGACGAGGCGATGGCCAGCGTGGGCGCCGCCAGGACGGACGATTTCGTGTTCGTCCCGACGCTGATTGCGTTGCTCCGTCACCGGCGTTTGAAGGGCAGCGCGCGAACGGTGCTCGTCGGATACGGCGAACCGGTCGTGGACGCGCTCGCGCACTTCATGCGCGCCCCCGAAGAGGACATCTGGGTCCGGCGGCACATCCCGGCAACGCTGGCGTTCATCCCGAGCCAGAAGACCGTGGACGTCCTCACGGCGGCGCTCACCGAAAAGGACGGCTTCCTCCGGTACAAGGTCGTCTCCGCCCTCGAACGGCTCCGTCGCGAGCACGATTCGTTGACCTTCCCGCGCGAGCACATCGAAGCGCTCGCACTCGATGAAGGGCGGAACTATTTCAACTACTTGTCGCTGCATCACAACCTGTTCGGCCAGAACCGGCTGCCCCGCGGCTCGACGCTGGCGCTGGCGCTGGAACAGAAGATCCAGCGGACGAAGGATCGGATCTATCGGCTGCTGATGCTCCTCTACCCGTGGCGGGACATCACCGCCGCCCAGTGGACGATCGCCAACGGCGACTCGCGCAGTCGCGCCAACGCGTCGGAATACCTCGACAACATTCTCGAGGGCGCACTGCGGAAGCGGATCATGCCGGTGCTCGAAGAGATGCCGATCGAAGAGAAGGTTCGTCGCGGCAACGTGCTGCTGAAAACGCGGCCGCGCGATGTCGAGGAGACGCTGCTGCAGCTGATCAACGACGATGACCAGGTCGTTGCGGCTTCAGCGATCGATACGGCGCGGGAACACAAGGTCTGGGCACTGGCCGACGACATCGAGCACGTGCTGGCGCACCGCGATGTGCGCGACTGGTACGTGTTCGAGGCCGCGTCCTGGGCGCTCGCCGAACACCGCATGCCAGCCGAGCGCCGACGCGAGCTGTGGAACGAGCCGCTGCCCGCCGCGGAGCTGGCCACGCGCCTGCGGGAGCTGCCGCTGTTCGCCACGGTCAGCATCGACGAGCTGTACCGGATTGCATCGGCGGCCAAGCAGGTCCGTCATGATCCCGGCACGGTCTTGCTCACGGAGGGCGCGGTCCCCGAAACGATCCACTTCCTGCTGGACGGCCGCGTGATCGCGACGAGCCGGGACGCCGCTCCGCAAGCGCTTCAGGCGCCGGCCCCGCTCGGATTCACCGAAGCGCTGTCCGGGATGCCGATGGCGAATACCATCCGGACCGACGGGCTGGTGGTCACGCTGGCGATGAGCCGCAGCGAGCTGCGGACGCTGCTCGCCGACAACACGGACCTCGTGAGCGGACTGTTCGCAACCCTGTCGTCCACGCCTCCAGGTGTCAGCGGCACGATTCAGGCCACTGCCGCAGCGTCCGATTTAAGCCAGCTCGCTGCCGGTGGGCTCACACCGGTCGAGCGGGTCCTGGCACTGCAGCGCGTTCCCCTGTTCGGGCGCGTCACAGCCGACGAGATGCGCCATCTCGGCGATGTAGCAAAGGTCGTGTCGCTGCAGCTGGGCGCGACGCTTTTCACCACGGCAGCCCCGGGGGCGCTGTGGCTGGTGCTAACGGGCTCGGTGCTGCTCAAGGACGGGCCCGACGCGCCGCCGATTACGGCGCGCGGCGGTGAGGTCATCGGCTCGCTCGAGGTGATGTCCGGCCGTTCGCTGGGCTTGAATGCGGAAGTCGTCGGGGAGGGCACCGCTCTGCGTCTGGATCGGGACGATCTCTACGCGCTGCTGGGCGAACGCCCGGAACTGCTCCGCCAGATTTTCTCGAGCATGTTCCGTGTCGACACGGCGCGGCTGTCGGCGTTCTGAAAGAGCGGCAGGGTCTGAAGACTCTGCCCCACAGAAGACATGCGATATCCAGGGTTGGAGGGCCGGGTCTGTAGACCCGGCCGCGCCACATCTACCGGCCGCCCTGCTCTGCCGGCGCCGCCGCGCCGTGCGACCGACGCGGTTCCGTGCCGGCCTGCACTTCCCGGTGCCCGGCAGCGACGACGATGGCGGCGGCATAGCCGTACCGCACTTCCCCCTTGCGCCCAATTTTCTGAAAACGGTGACCCCGGGCGGAAAGATCCTGAAGCACCGCTCTCGGAATCCGATCTTCGATCTGCACGCGCGTGACGGCGGGATCCGCCGGGTCGCGGCCGATCAGGAATCGCGGCGCCTCGATCGCGGCTTGCGCCGGCATCCTGCCGTCGACGACGTTCAGGATGATGTTGTAGACCGATGCAGGAATCCAGTTGTTGCCGGCAGCCGCAACCGCGAGTGCGGGAGCGCCGGGACCATCAGTGCCGGCCGTTTTCCTGAACAGCAACGTCGGCACGCTCGTGGACGACGAGCGGGCGAGCGGAAGGAAACGGCCCGGTGCAGTGCCGACGTTGAAGCGCAGGTGGTTGTTGTAGAGAAACCCGAGCCCGTTGGAAACGTAGAACGTGCCGCCCCAGGTGCTCAGCGTCTGCGTCACGGCGATCATGTTCCCGTCGGCATCCGCGACCGCGAATGCAGTCGTGCCGCGGCCGATGCGCTCAGGCGTCCCTTCTTCCCCGGACGGCGCGGCCGGCCGGCTCGCCTTTGACGGGTCGATACGCTTGAACAGCGTCGCCGCATGCGACGGCTCGAGATGGGGCCCGAGCGGCACGTCCCACAGTGCCGGATCCGCGATCCGCGGCCCGGTGTCGCGAACCTTCCACGACTCGATCGCGTGATGCAGGAAGCCGGCATCCCGGAAGTAGGCGGCCCCGTGCGCCGCCGGATAATTCTGAAGGATCTGCAGTGTCTCGATCAGCGCGGCGCCGGTCGCGACCGGAGGCGGCGCGGAGAACACGCGGTAGTCGCGGTACTCACCGGCCAGCGGCCTGCGTTCGATCGCGCGGTACTGAGCGAGATCATCGAGTGTGATCAGCCCGCCGTTCTGCGCCATGTCGCCGGCGATTCGCCGGGCGATCGCTCCGCGATAAAACGATGACGCGCCCTCGGTTGCGATCGTCCGAAGCGTCGCCGCGTAATCGTTGTTGACGAATCGCTGCCCCGCCGCGGGCACGCGTCCGTCCGGAAGATAGATTTTCGCCGCCGGTGGATACTTGGAGAAGTAGCGCCGTCCTTCCGCGATCGTTGTCGGCAGCGTGGCATCCAGCGTGTAGCCCTCTTCGGCGTGACGGATGGCTGGCGCAATCAGATCGGACCAGGCCATCTTCCTGCTCCCGTAGGTGCGGTACAGGTAGTCGAGACCAGCGACCACGCCAGGTATGTTTGCGGCTGCAGGCCCGTCGGGGTTAGCGCGCTGCAGCAGCGGGTGGTCGCGCGTGGCGTGGCCCGGAGCCTGATCCTTGTAGTCGATCACGACCGGCTCGCTCATCCCTCTCAGATAAAGGACTGCCATGCCGTCCCCGCCGATACCCGACGCGTCGGGCTCGACTACGCCAAGCGCGAACGACACCGCGATCGCCGCGTCGACGATGTTGCCGCCGCGTTCGAGCGCCTCGGCGCCGGCGCGCGACGCCAGCGGATGGCCGGAAACGACGAGCGCGCGAGACGAAGCGATCGCCGGCTTGATTGGCGGCTGTTCCGCGATCATCTGGTCCACGACGGTCTCGAGCTGACCATCGTCTTTGGAGGCGCCGGCAGCACCCCGGTATTTGTCCTTCAGCGCCAGCCACGGCGCCGCGCCGTGGCCCTCTGCGTAATAAAGCCGGCGCAGCGTTTCCCACACGCGGTCGAAGGCCGCGGTGTAGCGTCCCGACGACGCCCGCGGCAATGCGACAGTCCGCGCACCCGAGTCCGCCGGCAGCGGCGCGTCGACGAACCGCAACCGGTAGGCCTCGGCGAAGAGCGGTGGCGGATCGTCCTGGTTGCGGAGCGGGTTGCCGTTGTAGGTAGGCTCGACCGGGGGCAGATCGGCGATCGCAATCCGCCGGCCATCGGGCGACCAGGCAGGTGTTCCGCCCGTCCTCGACACGAGCACGGGTCCCTCCACCGGCCGCGCGGCAGGATCGATGGTGGTCACCCACACTCCCGCGACGCCGTCACGCACGCCGGAGAACGCGATGCGCGATCCGTCGGGGGCCCATGACGGCGAGCCCTCCTCGCCGCGCACGCGGGTCACCTGCGTGTGTCCGCGTGTGCGCGGAGCTGTCAGATCCGCGACCCACAGATCGACATCGCCATCCTCGCTCTCCCGATTGGAGACGTAGGCGACCCGCTTGCCATCCGGAGAGACGCTGGCCTGGCGTTCATCCTCGGATTCGGATCCCGGAAACAGCGGCGATGCCACGCTGCCGTCGAGCGCTGTAGCAAACAGCCGCCAGCGGTCGTCCTGCCGCCTGGAGAAGATTACGCGGCCATCCTTCGTCCACGACGGCCATCTCGCTTCGCCATCACCGCTGATCACACGGCGGTTTCCGCCGTCGGCGCTGACGACGACGATTACGTAGCCCGCCCCGCTGTCTTCCGCGAAGGCGATCGCCTTGCCATCGGGCGACCACGCGGGATGGCGCTCGACGATGGTGCTGTCGGGTCTCAGTGGACGGCCGCTGCCGCCGTCCTTGTCGGCAATCCAGATTTGATCGAGGAAGGAGAACGCGAGGCGGCGCCCATCCGGCGACCAGGCCGGATCCTGGACGCCACCAGTCTGCATGGTGGGCGCCGCGCACAGGGCCGCGAGCGCGACGAGGGCCGCGAACGCGCGCACTCGCGAGCCGCGCAACCGGTCACGCCCTCGCGGTCGTGCGGCTTCGCTTCACGGTCTCGACGATGTGGCGCGCCGAGATGCCGAACTTGTCCACGAGCTCGTCGGGTTCGCCGCTGCGCGGGATGTCCCGCACCGCGAGCCGCTCGACGACGACGTTCGAGTCCGCCAGTGCTTCCGCAACGGCGTCGCCGAGCCCGCCAGCCGAGTAGTGATCTTCGACGGTGATCACGACACCGCCGGCGGCACGGGCGGCGCTCGTCAGGCGGCCCTTGTCGATCGGCTGGACGGAGTAGGCATCGATCACGCGGATGGCGATGCCCTCGGTCTTGAGGAGATCGTGCGCCTTCAGCGCCTCGAATACCGTGATGCCCGCACCGACGACCACTGCGGTGTCGTCTCCGCTCTGCCGCAGGACTTTCGAGCCCCCAATCGGGAAGCGCTCCTCGGGTCCATAGAGAACGGGGGTCTTCGGACGCGAGGTGCGCATGTAGCTGAGTCCCTTGTGCTGCGCCATCTCCGCGACCAGCCGCTCGGTGCTGACCGCTTCGCACGGGTAGAGCACGACGGCCTCGGGAATCGCCCGCATCATCGCGAGGTCCTCGAGCGCCATCTGGGACGGGCCGTCCTCGCCAATCGACACGCCGGCGTGCGACCCGGTCAGTTTCATGTTCAGCATCGAGATGCCGGCCATGCGGATGAAATCCGCGGCGCGGTACAGGAAGCACGCGAACGTCGAGGGGAAAGGAATCGCCCCGCGCGCTGCAAATCCCATGGCGGTGCCGATCATCCCCTGCTCGGCGATGAACATCTCGAAGAAGCGCTCGGGCGCCACTTTCTCGAATCGATCGCTGAAGGTCGAGTTCTTGACGTCCGCGTCGAGCGCGACGATTCGTGTATCGAGCTTACCGACTGCTGCGAGCGCAGTGCCCCATGCCTCGCGCGTCGCGACCAGATCCCCGATCTTGTAGCCGGGCGGCGGCAGCGCGCCGTAGTCGGGGGCCGATTCCGCGCGGCCCCGGCTTCGCGGCCCGGGGATCGCACCTTCGGCAGGCGTCTTCGTCAGCTGACTCTTCAGCTCCTCGAGCGCCTTGTCCGTTTCTTCACCGCCCTTGAGCGCCTTGCCGTGCCATCCCTCCTTGCCCGCGATGGCCGACAGACCCTTGCCCTTGATCGTGCGGGCCACCAGCACCGTCGGCTTCCCCGAGGTGGCCCGGGCCGTCGCCAGGCCTTTCTGGATGTCGGCGATGTCGTGGCCGTCCACGACGATGGCCTTCCATCCGAAGGCGCTCCAGCGGGCCGCGATCCGATCGAGATCGTGGCGGAACTCGGTGGGCTGGCTCTGACCCAGGGCGTTCGCGTCGACGATCGCGCACAGGTTGTCGAGCTTGTAGTGAGCGGCGGCGTCCGCCGCCTCCCAGACCGACCCTTCCGCGATCTCGCCGTCGCCGAGCAACGCGTAAGTGCGGTAGCCCGATCCGATTCGCCTGGCGTTCAGCGCGATCCCGACGGCGGCGCAGATCCCCTGTCCGAGCGACCCGGTGGCAACGTCCACGAACGGCAGCCTGGGGGTCGGATGGCCTTCGAGGTCGGACTCGAACCTACGGAGCTCCATCAGACGCTCGCGCGGAAAGAGTCCCGCCTCGGCCCACGCGGCGTAGAGAATCGGCGCGGCGTGCCCCTTCGAGAGCACAAAGCGATCGTTGTCGGGGTCCTGTGGATTCTTCGGATCGAAGTGCATCTCCGAAAAGAACAGCACCGACATGATGTCGGCCGCGGAAAGGCACGTCGTCGGGTGCCCGCTCCCGGCCTTGCTGGTCGAGGCAACCGAATCGATCCTGAGTTGTGTGGCGATGTCACGAAGTGCGGCAACGGAAGTAGCAGCCATTGTGGTCTCTGCTTTCACCCGCCTGCGCGCTGACGCGCTTCGGCGAGGCAGGCCTGAACGTGCAGTGGTTCCAACGTAAAAGGGGCAGTCTATCACTCGGCCGCGGCCGTGAGCGCGAGGACGAGCTCCGCCGCGACCGGGCCGGCATCAGACGCATCCCGCTGAACGGCGGCGAGCGCGCGATCGGCGGTCCCGGCGAGCGCGTCACGGCCGCACAGCTGGGCCACGCGTCGCAGCAGCCGGGCGGCCGCGCAGTTGCCCGCAAAAGGCTTCAGCCGATCCTGCATCAACCCCACATCAGTTTCAGGATCGGCGGTGCGATCGAAGAAGCCGCCGTCCGATTCGTCCCACAGGGTCCGAAGGGCGTGCAGCACGAGCTCCTCCGCGAGCATCCGGTAGACGACGTTCCCCGTCGCTTCGAAGGCGTCGAGTTGCGCGTCCGCCATCGCGATCTGGTCACCGAGGAGACCTCTCACCTGCGGCGAGCCGTCATGGTAGTGCGCCATCCCGGCGCCGGGCTGATAGCACAGCTCGACGATCCGTTCGAGCGAGCGGATCGCGAATTCAGAGAGCGCGGTATCGCCGAGGACGCGTCCGGCTTTCAGCACCGCGGAGACCATCGCGGCATTCCAGCTCGTATACAAGGTTCGATCGATCGGCGGCGCGAACGCGCCGGGACTGCCGGTGTCCGCTGCTGGAGCCGAGTAGTAATCAGGGTCGGCCCGCTGTGACCCCGCCCACCCGCCGTCGAGAGGGTCCGCCAGCCAGGTCTGCACGTACCGCAGCACGTCTTCTGCGCGCTCTCCGTACCGTGAGAGCTGAAGCGTTTCGAAGCCATCGAGGTAGACGTCGAGCAACGCCGCATTGACGTCGAGCAGCTTTTCCTGCTCCGGTGAGCTCCAGTCCGCGCTGCGTGAATACCGGAAAAATCCTCCATCCCGATCGTCATGAATGGGGCCCCATCCGATCGCATCGAGGGTCTTGATTGCCATGTCGCGATGCGATTCGGACTGCTGCCGGCGATAGAGCGCGAGCGCGAGATGAACCGGTGCGGCGTGAGGGAACTTCGGCGCGCCACCGAAGCCGCCGTACTCCGGGTCATAGCAACGGTCGATCTGTTCAATCAGCTGATCTGCGGTCAACGCGGTAGCGGCGGACGGTCGAGCCGGAGGTGTGCTGTGGCCGATCCTCATATGCCCGCCGCTGCCAAACGCGTCGGCGACACGCTCCAGCGCCTCGGCGAGACGCTCGTGCCCGACGTAGGTGCCTCCGCCAAGGAGGCCGCCGTCAGGCGTCAGGAACGCGGTCGTCGGCCAGCCGCCGAGGCTGTAACGTTCGCAGATGTCCGGGCGGCGATCGGCGTCCACGCGGATCGGCACATATCGCCGCCCGACGCGCCCGACGACCTCCGGGTCAGCGAAGCTCGATCGATCCATCTCGGCGCTGTTGCGGCACCAGGTCGGCGCGATGGAGAGCAGCACTGGCTTGCCTTCGGTGCGTGCGCGCGCAAACGAAGCCGCGCTCCACTCAAGCCAGGCGATGGCGGGCATGAACGGTCAATTATAATGACGCGATGCTCGCGCTGCGGTATGCCGCTGTGCTGGCCCTCGTGGTCTGGATTGGCGGGCTGGTCGCGCTCGGCGCGCTCGCAGCGCCGGCGGCATTCGAGGTCCTCGGCGCCCGCGGCGCCGAGGGACGCGCGCTTGCCGGCAGCGTCGTCGGCGAAACGCTGCGGCGCTTCAATCTGGTCACGTACGTTTGCGCGGCCGTGGTGCTCCTGAGCCTCATGCTGCGCGGCGTGCTCGGGCCGAGGCCGCGGCGGTTCGCGATCAGGGTCGGCGGGTTGTTGCTGATGGTTGGCGCGGCCGTGTACGCGGGCGTCGTCGTCGCCCCGCAGATCGTCCGTGCCCAGCAGTCGATCGGCGCGGCCCCCTCGACCCTCGACCCGGCCGATCCCCGCCGCATCGAGTTCGGCCGCCTCCACGCCCGATCCGTTTCCGTACAGCTCGTCCCGCTGCTGGGCGGACTCGCCTTGTTGTTGTTCGAACTCAGAGACTGATTGCAGAGCGATTCATGTCCAGCCACGACCACGTTCTCAACGAGATCACCAGGCAGGTTCAGTCGGAACCCGACCAGGATCGGGCGATGGCCGCAGCCGTTGCGACGCTGAAGCGCCGCATGCCCGACTATTCCTGGGTCGGCATCTACCTGCTCGACGGCAACGAGCTCGTGCTCGGCCCGTTCGAAGGGAAGCCCTCACCGCACACGCGGATCCCGCTCGGACGCGGTATCTGCGGAGCGGCGGCGTCGGAAAAGGCGACGATCATCGTCGACGACGTCAACGCGGATCCCCGGTACCTCGCCTGCAGCGTCGAGACCAAATCAGAGATCGTGGTGCCGATCATGGCCGGGGCGGACGTGCTCGGCGAGATCGACATCGACAGCGACCGTCACGCCGCATTCGGCGCGGCCGACAAAACGCTGCTCGAAGCGGTGGCGGCGCTCCTCGCCGCACGGATGTCGGTCCGGAGCCGGTGAGCGATGGCGCGCGTCATCACGCTGATCCCGGGCGACGGCATCGGTCCGGAAGTCACCGAAGCAGTCGTTCGCATCTTCCATGTCGCCCGCCTCGACATCGAGTGGGAGCGCTACGACGCCGGGGTCACCGCGTTCAAGCGATTCAATCAGTCGCTGCCGGCCGAGCTGCTCGATTCGATCCGCCGGACCAGGGTCGCGCTGAAGGGGCCGGTGACCACGCCGATCGCGGAAGGCATCACCAGCGTGAACGTCGGCCTGCGCAAGGCGCTCGACCTGTACGCGAACCTGCGGCCGGTCCGCAACCTGCCGGGCGTTGCCAGCCGGTTCAACGATGTTGATCTGGTGATCGTGCGCGAGAACACCGAAGACCTCTACTCGGGTCTCGAACACGAGGTGGTTCCCGGCGTCATCGAGAGCCTGAAGATCATCACCGAGCGCGCGTCGACACGGATCGCGCGGTTCGCGTTCGAGTACGCGACGGCGAACGATCGGAAGCGTGTCACCGCGGTGCACAAGGCCAACATCATGAAGCTCGGGGACGGCATGTTCCTCGAGAGCACGCGCAAGGTGTCGCGCGAACACACGTCGATTACCTACGACGAGCGGATTGTCGACGCCGCCTGCATGCAGCTGGTGATGTTCCCGGAGCGCTTCGACGTGCTGGTGCTCCCGAATCTCTATGGAGACATCGTTTCGGATCTCTGCGCGGGGCTGGTCGGCGGGCTCGGTGTGGTCCCCGGGGCGAACCTCGGGGCGGACGCAGCCGTCTTCGAGGCGGTGCACGGAAGTGCACCGGACATCGCGAACAAGAACCTGGCGAACCCGACGGCCCTGCTCCTGTCGGCGCTGATGATGCTCGACCATCTCGGCGAGCCGGCGGCCTCGTCCCGCATCCGCGCGGCGCTCGATCGGGTGCTGACCGACGGGGTAATCCGGACCCGCGATCTCGGCGGGACCGCGACGACCACCGAGTTCACCGATGCCATCTGCCGCCAGCTGGAAACTGAGAATTGACGCCGGCGACCGCCTTCCGGCTGAAGCCGGAAGCCACACCTATTCATTTTCAGCCTGCCTCGCCGAAGCGCGAAGGCGGCGAAGCGCGAAGGCGGGTCGCTTCCGCCTTTGGGCGGAAGTTGGTATATTCCAGCCGTGCTCCTCGATGACATCACGCAGGCCGTTCTGGCGCACGAGGATGTGGCGCGGTATCTGCGCGGGGGGCATGGCACCTCCGGCCCCGAGGCGCGCGAGCGCATTCAGGGGTACCTCGACGAGCTGCGGACCACGCAGCGTTACCCGATCTACCGCGCGCTGAAACATCCGCTCTATCCGATCCTCCGGAAAATCGAACGCATTCACGAGCACGTCGAGATCGCCCAGAAGGCGACCAGTGAAGGGCGCGTCATCTACATCTCGAACCACAAGAGCCATCTCGACTACCTGGTCGAGCCGCTGGTCCTCGACGACAACAGCATCAGGCCCCCGGTGATCGCCGCGGGCATCAACCTGTTCGGCGGTCCGCTCGGGCTGATTCACCGCCACGTCACCGGGGCCATTCCGATCCGCCGCAACACCAAGGACCCGGCCTACCTGGTCACGCTGAAAGCGTACGTCGCGGAGATTCTCGGCCGGCACGACCTGCTGTTCTACATCGAGGGCGGGCGGAGCTACTCCGGCGAGCTGAAGGCGCCCAAGACCGGGCTGCTGCACGCCGCGCTCACCGCCGATCGCAGTGCGTCCATGATCGTGCCGATGGCGGTCTCCTACGACCTGGTCCTCGAGGATCGGATCCTGGCGCATCAAGGCATCAAGCGCGGCTCCCGGCCGTTCGGCCGCGAGGTCGCGGAAATGGTGCGCTATGCGGTTGGCTATCAATCGCGCGCGTTCGTCACCTTCGGCGAGCCGATCGCGCTCAAGGATCACGATCCGGATTCGCGCCGCGACGTCATGGCCCTCGCGCACCTCACGCGCGACACCATCGGCCGGCTCTACAAGGTCCTGCCGACGGCGATCGTCGCCGCCGCCCTGCGGCCCGGCATTACACGACGCGAGCTCGAAGCACGCGCACAGACGGTAATCGACACCGTGGCGGCCGCCGGTGGAAACCTGTCGGTCACCTCCGGGCGGGAGGCCGTGGAGCGCGCGGCCGAACCGCTCGAAAGCCGCAACGTCGTGCACGTCGAACGCGGCGGCCGGTTCCGCGTCCGGGAACGCACGGTCCTGCGTTACTACGCCCGCACCCTGAATCATCTGCTCGCCGCCCCGCGCCGTACGCCTCGCATGCACTGATGCGTTTCGTCTCGAGGGCAGTTTTCCAGGCTCTTGCCAGCAGCAGGAGCATGAAAAGCCTCGCGTCCCGGTACGGTTTGCGCAACGAGAGCAGCTTCGCCAGACGGTTCGTGGCCGGTGAGTCGGTTGCCGACGCCATCGCCGCGGCGCGACGGCTCGAGGCGGCCGGACTTCAGCAAACGCTGGACTTCCTTGGCGAGAGCATCGCCACCATGGCGGAGGCCGATCGCGCCACCCGCGCGTATCTCGCCATCCTCAAGGAGATTGCCGCGTCGGGGATCGGCCGCAATGTCTCGCTCACGCTCACCCAGCTCGGTCTCACCGTCGATCGCGCCACCTGCGTCGACAACCTCCGCCGCATCCTCGACGGCGCAGCGCCGTACGAGTTCTTCGTCCGCATCGACATGGAGGACTCGCGTTACACGCAGGTGACCTTCGACGTCTTCGAGACGCTGTGGCAGCAGGGCTACCGCAACGCGGGGATCGTCGTGCAGGCCTACCTGCCACGCAGCATGGACGACGTGAGGCGCATGAACGCGCTGGGCGCGCGCGTCCGCCTCGTCAAGGGCGCCTATCGCGAGCCCCGAAAGATCGCGTATCAGAAGAAGGAACAGGTTGACGCCGCGTTCGTGGAACTCATGCAACTGCTGCTGACCGACGGCATCCAGCCCGCGATCGCGACCCACGATCGCACGATGCTCGAGGCCACGACTGCGTTCGCCCGGCGGCAGGCGATCGCGCCCGACCGCTTCGAGCTTCAATTCCTCTACGGCATCCGCCGTGACCTCCAGGCGCGGCTCGCGGGCGACGGCTACCGGGTTCGGATCTACGTGCCGTTCGGACAGGAGTGGTTCCCCTACTTCATGCGACGGCTCGGAGAGCGACCGGCCAACGTGGGCTTCGTCGTCCGAAGCCTGCTCCACGAAAAGTAGTCGGCCCGCGCTGTGTCGCCGGCCACCCAGGGTACGTAAAACCCTGGCGCATAAAAAAGTCTTCCGCTCGAGGGTCTACCCATCTGTCGACTGGTTCGTTTCGGCCCACAATCGACACTAAATTATTGCGACTTAACGACTTCCATATATTGCTGACCCGTGGCACATCTCTTGATATTCCGAGCTCGACGGGAGGCCAGGCATCGGACCCCGGATCCCGAATCCCGGACAAGCGTCAGTACGGAGATGGAACCCATGGTCACGAACTATCCCCAGCGGCTCACGGCGGTCGGTCACGAAGACAGTGGAACGGCGTTCGTTGCGCGGACGATCACGCGGCTCGGCCAGTTGCTCTGCGGCTTTCGCGGCCACGACACGCTGATGCACCGCGAGGGGAAGCGGCTGATGATGCGGTGCACGTCGTGTGGTTACGATACGCCCGGCCTCGAAATCAGCGAGCGCGAGCCACGACGAAGGTTCGACGGCGATGCCCGGCGCCATCGGATGGCGACATCGCCGCGGCTGGTGCTCCGCAAGACTGCCTGAAGCCGCGACGGCTGACGCAATTGCCGTCTTACTGCGGGAGCGTCAGCGCCAGCGTTGCCAGCACGTCGCGGCATGCGATCACTTCCGCGACGATCACGTACTCCTCCTGGCCGTGCAGCCCGGCGCCGCCTGGTCCGAACAGCACAGTCGGAATACCAGCCGACCCGAGCACCGCGGCGTCGGTCCAGAAGCTCATTCCCACGGTCTCGGCAGGCAAACCAAGCGACGCCAGCGACGAGGCGATCAACCCGGGCAGCTGATGCCCGGCCGGGATCTCGTACGCGGGACGCGCGAACGTGAGGCGCGCGTCAGCTTCGAAGTCGCGGTCTTCCCGAGCGAGTGACTCGAGAATGCGGGCCACTTCCCTCCTGGCGTCGTCCCCTGTTTCGCCGGCCACGGTGCGACGCTCCATCTGCAGCAGACAGCGATCCGGATAGCTGCTCAACTCGCGACCGCCGCTGATGATCGAGGCGTGCAGCGACGCCGTTCCCATCAACGGATGCGGCGGCCGCGACTGCAGCTCGCGATCGAGCGCTTCGAGTCGCTGCAGCACCCGGCCCATGCGGACGATCGCATCACGTCCGTCACGAGGACGACTGCCGTGCGCCGCCCGGCCGCGGGTTTCCACGTCCAGCCACGCGAAACCCTTGTGCGCTACGCCGATCTTCAGATCGGTTGGTTCGGTCACCACCGCCAGATCGGCCTTCCAGCGTGTGACCAACGCGTCCGCGCCGATGCTCGCGTACTCCTCGTCGATGACGGCGGCGACCACGATGCGGCCGCGGCTGAATCCCCGGCTGACGGCGACACGGACCGAGTCGATCATCGCCGCGACGCCCGACTTCATGTCCTGCGATCCACGGCCGTACAAGCGCCCGTCGCGCTCCACCGGCGTAAACGGCGCGGACATGCCTTCGACACCGACGGTGTCGACGTGTCCGCACAACATCAGCGTGGGTCCGGGAACCGGGCCTTCCAGCACGCCGATCACGTTGGGACGGCCGGCCTCGACCTCTTCCACGTGAACCTGCAGGCCGAGTTCGCGCATGTGCCGCGCGACCGCCGCCGCGATTTCGCCTTCACCACGTGCGCCGGGCACCAGCGAAGGATTCACGGAATCGATCGATACGAGCTGGCGCAGAAGGGAGATGCAGGGATCGTCGGACATGGCAGGCCTGTATTATGCCTTGATGGATCTGAAGGGCCGGGTCGCGGCGATCACTGGTGCGTCGTCCGGGATTGGACTGGCGATCGCGCACGCACTCGCCCGCGAAGGTGTCGCGGTGATGCTCGGCGCACGGCGAGCCGAGCGGCTGCAGCAGGCGGTCGCGGCGATTCGCACGGAGGGTGGTTCCGCGGATGCGATCGTCATGGACGTGACGTCTGAGCCCGATGTGCAGCGCCTCGTCGATGCGGCTCGTGCCCTAACCGGGCGGCTCGACATCATGGTGTGCAATGCCGGGTTCGGCTACTACGGCACCGTCGAGCAGACGCCGCCAGACGTGATGAAGCAGATGATGGACGTGAACTTCATGGGAACCTACCTGGGGGCGCGCGCGGCCGTCCCACTCTTCCGCCAGCAGGGGGAAGGCCATCTCATCGTCGTCTCGTCGATCGTCGGGCGCCGCGGCATCGCGGAGATGAGCGGCTACACCGCCACCAAGGCGGCCCAGGTCGGGTTCGTCGAATCGCTGCGCACCGAATTCGTCGGGACGAACATCCATGCGAGCGTCGTGCTGCCGGTGTCGACCGAGACCGAGTTTCGCAGCGCCATGGAACGCGACTATGGCCACTCGGTCCGCGGGCTGGGCCCAAAGCAGAGCGCCGGCGCGGTGGCTGCCGCAGTCGTCCGCTGTCTCCGTCGTCCCGTCGCCGAGGTTTACCCCCACACCAAATCGCGAGGTCTCACGATCCTCAACGCGCTCGCGCCGGGCTTCACCGACAGTCTCGTGCGGAAGTACGGAAGGCGCCGGGAACAGTGACCGAACCGGTCGCACCTCTTGTCGAGGAGATCGCGCGCGACGCTGCCCGCCTGGGCGGTCGCGCGTTGATCGTCGGCGGCTGGGTGCGGGATCGCCTCCTCGGCCGGGCATCGAAGGACATCGATCTGGAGGTATTCGGGGTTCAACCGGACCAGCTCAGAGCGCTGCTCGTGCGTTTCGGCCCGGTGAACGCCGTCGGCGAGAGCTTCACCGTTTACAAAGTCGGCGGGATCGACGTGTCGCTGCCGCGCCGGGATTCGAAGACCGGGTCTGGCCACCGCGGCTTCACTGTCGAAGGCGATCCGACGATGTCGATCGAGGATGCCGCCAGGAGACGTGACTTCACCATCAACGCCATCGCGTTCGATCCGCTGACCGACCAGTACATCGATCCGTTCAACGGCCGGGAGGACCTGCGCACGAGAACGCTGCGCGCCGTCGACCTGCGAACCTTTGGCGAGGACAGCCTCCGGGTGCTTCGCGCCGTTCAGTTCGCGGCGCGCTTCGAGTGCACTCTCGAACCGGGAACGCGGGCGTTGTGCGCGCGGATTCCGCTCGACGATCTCCCGGCCGAGCGCATCTGGGGAGAAATCGAGAAGCTGCTGCTCCAGGCGCCTCGTCCATCCGTCGGATTCACGCTCGCGCTCGACCTCGGAGTCATTCGCGGGTTGTTCCCCGAGCTCGACGCGCTCGTCGGGTGCCCGCAGGAGCCCGAGTGGCACCCCGAAGGCGACGTCTGGGTCCACACCCTGATGGTCGTCGACGAGGCACGCACCCGCATCGACGATCTGGAACACGCTCGCAAGGTCACCGTAATGCTCGGCGCGCTGTGCCACGACGTCGGCAAGCCGCCGACCACCGCGGTCATCGACGGGCGCATCCGCTCGATGGACCACGAGCAGGCAGGTGTCGCGCCGGCTGCGCGGCTCCTCGACAGGCTCAACGTGCACACGCTGGACGGCTTCGACGTTCGCAGCCACGTGCTCGGCATCGTCGCCCATCACCTGAAACCGCTCGCGTTCGCCAAGGCGCTCCCGCAGGCCGGGGACGGAGCGTTCAGGCGGCTGGCGTTGAAGGTCGATCTCGAGCTGCTGGCCCGGGTTGCGGAGTCGGACTGCCTGGGCCGGACCGGCGATTTCGATTGCGGAGGGATCCGCTGGTTCCTCGAGCGAGCGCGCGAGCTGGGCGTACAACATGCGGCGCCCGAACCACTGCTGATGGGGCGTCACCTTCTTGCCCTCGGCGTCCGACCCGGTCCGCAGATGGGCATCATCCTCCGCCAGGTTTACGAACGTCAGCTCGACGGACGGGTCACATCAATCGACGAAGGCATCCAGGCCGCGCGCGAGATTCTCGCGGCGCCGCCCGAACAGGAGTAGATACGCGTGCAGTTTTCGAGAACCGCCCTCTCGTTGTGCCCGATTGTGCTGATATTCGGTCTTGCAACGGAAGTGAAAGCGCAGGTCACGGCGGGACCGATCAGCCGTTTCGTCGTGGATGCACGCGGATCGCTCGCACGGTTCAAACAGGACAGCGCGGTCAGCCAGGGGCTTGGCGTGGACGCCAGTACCCTTCCTACGCGCGGGCTGGGGATCACGGTCGGCGCGCACCTGTATCCGCTCCGCTTGCGATGGCTGACCTTTGGAGTCGGCGCCGAGTACGCGCGGGCTGGCGACAGCAAGACGACAACGATCACGGACAAGGAGACCGGCGAAGAGATCGAGGGCCCGACGATCACAACGCGATTTACGTCGTTCGCGCCGCAGCTGTCGTTCAATTTCGGAAGAGACGAGGGCTGGAGCTACCTGAGCGCCGGCATCGGCAGAGCGCGGATCACCAGCGAAAACGAGGCCCAGCCCCTGGCTGACACCGCCGATAGCACGCAGGTCATCAACTACGGGGGCGGCGCCCGCTGGTTCAACAGCCCGCGGATGGCTTTTACATTCGACGTCCGCTGGTACGCGATCAGTCCGCGCGATGCTACGACAACCGTCCCCGGCTATCCGCGGGCGAAGTTCATGGTTCTGAGTGCGGGCGTGGCCTTTCGGTGACGCCCGCTTGCCGGCGGTTCGGCTGGTCGGGGGCTCGGGGGTTCGTAGAGCCGTTGCTACTCAGAGGCAACCAGCGCAAATCGAAGCGGCTAGTTGCTCGCGTTCCCACCGACTCTCCGAACCCCCGCCCTCCCGAACCCCCGAACCCCCGGCTCTTAGATGTCCCAGATCCTTTCCATGTGATCGTAGAAAGTGATCAACCCGTCCTCGCTCACCTTCAGCACGGCGCCGTACCGGCCTGCCGCCATGGCCGCGGTCGTGCGGGCGCCTTCGACGGCGAGGCTCGAGTGGGGCTCGACGGGCTCGCTGTGGAGCAGGATGGCGCCGACGGCGAGGAGGCGGCCGTCGGGATCGAGCACTGTCGCGCCGTCGGTGCGGGCCAGTCCCGCGAGCACGGCGGGGTCGAGGCCCGTGGCGGTCCGGCCCTGCAGCATCTGCAGCAGTTGACCACGGCTCGGCGCGTCGCGGTTCCCCGCATGACGGGGAGCGTCGAGCTGATCGCCGGGCGCAACCAGCAGCGGCAGCGATGTCTCGGGCTCGCGCAAGACAACGAAGAGCGCTCCCTCGCGGGCATCGGCGAGGTCGATTGCCGTTTGAAACAATCGCTCCGCGAGAGTGCTGTTGCCGACCGATGCGGCCCACAGGTCGTACTTCGCTTTGAGGTCGAGCAGGTGCCAGCGCGCGTTGCGGAAACTGAACACGTGCACGCCTTCGGCGAACAGCTTGATCTCGTGGGACGGACTGAGCACGACGCACACGTTCCGATTGCCCGCGGTCGCGAGCGCGTGCGAGTGGTACGGCGTCGGGCAAGGCACGTCGAGGCGCGCTGCGGGGTAGCACGTGCCAATCTCGACGACATCGAGGACGAACCCCGAGCGATTCACCAGGTACACCGTTTCGAGGCCGTCCGAGAGCCGGTAGAAGGTCTTGATACCCGTGAGCGCCTGCGTGTAGCGAAACGCCTGGTCGTCTGGCACCGACGGGGCGGGCCCGGATTCCTCCTCGTCGAGGATCAGCACACCGGACGAGATCGATCGGTTCTCGTAGCTCGACAGCGCGGCCACGCGAAGCACTTCGATCGCCGTCGCCACCCAGTCGGTCCGCGGCGGCGAAGCGGGCGAGTACGCCGACTCCTCGAGGAAGGCGGCAATATACCGATCCTCTATGGCGCCCTGAAACAGCTCGCCGCGCTCGAGCATCTGTTTCGGGTCGAACACGGCGCGGTAGCGGAGCGACAGCACCGCGCCAATCGCCCGCGCCAGGCGCACTTCGTGCTCGGTGAACGGACGGCGCGCCGGCACGTGCAGCACGTGCCGTGATCCGAACCAGCGGATGGTCAGCTCTGAAGGATCGCCGGTGGGCTCGATCGCGAGCCGGCCATCCGACGACAACGATGGTGTCGGCTCGGTCTCGAACGTGGCGCGACTGTAAAACTGCCGGAGAGCCGCCTGCAGCAGGCTGTCGTACAGCGCGCTCGCGGCAAAAACCGGCGGGAGCGACATAAGTTTTCCATCATAATTCAGCGGAATGGCGCGGCGCACGCTGATCGATTTCTTCGAGGATCTGTCCGGTATCAGCGGCGAGTTCCTGGTCTTCGACGACGGCTATCGCACGTGGTCGCTGACCTACCGCGACACCATCGAGCGCGCGCGTGCTTTTGCGGCGCGGCTTCACGCCGAAGGCATCACCCAGGGACAGCACGTCGTTGTGTGGGGAGAGAATCGCCCCGAGTGGATCGTGGCGCTGTGGGGCTGCCTGCTGCGCGGCGTGGTCCTCGTCCCGATCGACTATCGCGCATCGACTGATTTTCTTCAGCGCGTCGCGCGGATCGTCGATGCCCGGGCCGTACTGGTGGGCGACGCGGTTCCCGAACCGGCCGGCGTCGACGCTCCGATCTGGAAGCTGTCCGCATTGACGTCCGCGGGGTTGCCGGCCCCGCCGCCGGTCGCGCACACACCCGACGATGTTGCGGAGGTGATCTTCACGTCGGGAGCGACGTCCGAGCCCAAGGGCGTCGTGCTCACGCATCGGAACATCCTTGCGAACGTCATTCCGATCGAACGGGAGATCGGAAAGTACAAGAAATACGCGAGGCCATTCCTGCCGATCAGGTTCCTGAACCTGCTCCCGCTGAGCCACATGTTCGGCCAGGCGATGGCGACGTTCGTTCCTCCGTTGCTGGGTGGCGTGGTGGTCTTCAACCGCACGTTCGCACCCGAGGAGATCGTCACGCAGATTCGCACCCGGCGGATTTCAGTCCTGGTATCGGTTCCGAAGATCCTCGAGGTGCTCCGCGATTACGTCACGCAGACGCTCCCCGAAACCCGCGTCCCTCCTCCCGGGCGCTCTCACTGGATGGCTCGATGGTGGCGGTACCGGCGGGCTCACCGCGCGTTCGGCCTGAAGTTCTGGGCGATGGTGGTCGGCGCCGCGCCGCTCGATCCCGACGTCGAAGCGTTCTGGGGACGGCTTGGCTTTGTCGTGGTGCAAGGCTATGGCCTCACCGAGACGGCCCCGATCGTCACCCTCAACCATCCGTTCCACGCATCGCGAGGCGCCGTCGGAAAGCCGATCGGAGGCGTCGACGTCCGGATCGCCGACGACGGCGAAATCCTCGTGCGCGGGGAAAACGTGACGACCGGCTACTTCAACGCGCCGGAAGAGACGCGGTCGGCGTTCCGTGACGGCTGGTTCCACACCGGCGACATCGGAGGATTCGACGACGAGGGCCGTCTCTACATCCGCGGCCGCAAGAAAGAAATGATCGTCACGCCCGAAGGGCTGAACGTCTTTCCGGAGGACGTGGAACGGGTGCTCAACGAACAGCCCGGCGTGCGCGAATCCGCCGCGGTCGGCGCGCCGATCGGGGGCGGCTCCGCCGAACGCGTCCAGGCGATTCTCGTCCTCGCCGAGGGCGCCGATCTCGATGCCATCGTCCGTGGGGCGAACGCAAACCTCCAGGACCACCAGAAGATCCGGCTGGCGACGCCCTGGCTCTCCGGAGAGCTGCCACGCACCGACGGCACGCGAAAACTGAAGCGACGGGAACTGCGGGACTGGCTGCTCCGTTCGGCTGACGGCGCGCCGACCGCGATTGCCGCACCCCACGGTCCGGATGCCCGAAGCGCGCTGGGGGTGGTCGCGAGGTTTGCGCCGGGCCGGACCATCACCAGCACGACCACGATCGACGAGCTGGGATTGAGCTCGCTCGAGCGGGTGGAGCTGATGATGGCTCTCGAAGAGGCGCTGCAGATTACCGTCGACGAATCGCGGTTCGCTTCCGCCGCCACAATCGGAGACTTCGAGGCGATGGCGCGTCCGCTTGAAGGTGTGTCAGGCGCCGCGACCGGCGCCACCCTTCCCGAGCCGATCGACTTCCCGACATGGAATCGAAGCGCGCCCGCGCGAGCGCTCAGGCGGGTGAGCCTGCCAACCTGGATTCTTCCGGTGGCCAGGGTTTTCGCGACGATTGAAGTCGAAGGGCTGGAACACCTGGAGGGGCTGAACGGACCAGCCATTTTCGCGGCCAACCATCAGAGCCACCTCGACACGCCCGCAATCCTGATCGCCCTGCCCCCGCGGTGGCGCTACCAGCTTGCGCCGGCAATGGCCAAGGAGTTTTTCAAGGCGCACTTTTATCCGGACCAGTTCGGCCGAAGGGCGTACTTCACGAACAGCCTCAACTACTACCTGGCGTCGCTGTTCTTCAATGCGTTTCCGCTTCCCCAGCGGGAAGCCGGCACGCGGCAGACCCTCCGGTACATCGGAGACCTGCTCTCATCCGGCTTCTCCATCCTCATTTTTCCGGAGGGCAAGCGGACCGACGACGGGTCGATCGGCCGGTTTCTGCCGGGGGTGGCGATGGCGGGGGCCCGGCTACAGGTTCCCGTCGTGCCGGTACGGCTGGAAGGTCTCGACCGTATCCTGCACCATACATGGAAGTTTCCGCAGCGCGGGACCGCACGGGTCACCTTCGGGCGTCCAATCCACCTGGAAGGGACCGACTACGCGGAGCTTGCCCGGAGCGTAGAAGCGGCAGTTCGGGGTCTCTAAGTCGAGTTCGACCGCTTATAATGTTGAGTTTGCGGAGGGGTCCCCGTATATGGCACAATCTTTGATTGAAAGGATAGCAATTGAGCAAGGATGATCTGATTGATGTGCAGGGCACAGTCGTGGCGGTCCACAGCGGCGGTCTTTATCGCGTGCAGTGCGACCAGGGTCATGAGGTGCTTGCGCAGTTGAGCGGCCGCATGCGCCGCTTTCGCATCAAGGTGGTGCCGGGAGACCGTGTGACTGTCGGGGTTTCACCCTACGACCCGGTCCGGGGCATCATCACCTTCCGCGCTCGCTAACGACGATTTGAGCTCCCAATCAGCACACCACCACGGACCACCGCGCCGACGGCGTCCGTCACGCGGCGGCGCGAGCCGCGGCAAGCCGGCGCGTTCGTTCAAGGCACCGGCGCCGGCGGCGGTCCCGGTCACCCGGCCACAGGCTGAGTACGATCCGAGTCCGATGTCTTTCGACAGCCTCGATCTCGAACCCCGGCTGCTCGAAAGCATCCGGCAGCGGGGCTTCGTCACCACGACCCCGATTCAGAGCGCCGTCGTGCCCATCATCATGGACGGCGATGACCTGATCGGCTGCGCGGAGACTGGCACCGGCAAGACCGCGGCTTTCCTGCTGCCGATCCTGAACCGGCTGTTGCGGACACGGGCTGCTGCGCCCGAGGAGCGCGGCTACACCCGCGTGCTGATCCTGTCGCCGACCCGCGAGCTCGCGGTGCAGATTGAAGACGACGTTCAGGGATTCGCGTACCACACGGATCTCACGAGCATTGCCGTCTACGGCGGCGTGCCGATGGAGCAGCAGGAGCGTGCCCTGAAGTCGGGTGTGGACATCGTGGTGGCGACGCCCGGCCGGCTGATGGATCACATGCGGAGTGGTGCGGTCTCGTTCGACAAGCTCGATACGCTGGTGCTGGACGAGGCCGATCGGATGATGGACATGGGCTTCTGGCCCGACGTGCGGCGGATCGTCTCGACCCTCCCCGATACAGCCGCGCGACAGACGCTGCTGTTCTCGGCAACGATGCCCGGCGAGGTCATGAAGCTCGCGGACGAGGTGCTCTGCGACGCGAAGTACGTCCAGATCGGCACCCACGGTGGCCCCGCCAGGAGCATCACGCATACGGTGGAGAATGTCGCGGCGGCTCACAAGACCGAGTGGCTCGCGAAGTTCCTTCGCCGGACCGATGGACCCGTGCTCGTGTTCGTCCGGACCAAGTCCGGCGCCGAGCGGCTCGCCCGCAAGCTCGCGGGATTCGGCCTGAAGGCGGCGTCGCTGCACGCCGATCGCACGCAATCCCAGCGGACGCAGGCCGTGGAGGGATTCCGCAGCGGGCGGTTCCTCGTGCTCGTGGCCACCGACGTCGCGGCGCGCGGCCTCGACATCGACGGCATCACGCACGTCGTCAATTACGAAGTGCCATCGAACCGGGAAACCTACGTTCATCGCGTGGGACGCACCGGACGCGCGGATGCGACCGGCACCGCGCTCACGCTGGTGGCGCCCGAAGAAGTCCGGGCACTGCAGGCATTGCAGCGCTCGTTCGGCATTGAGATGCAGGGATGATGGACGAACACAAGTTGGCGTCGGCCGAGCCGATGGATACAGGCACTCCGGTGGAAGCAGGCGAACCGGTTGTCGGCGGCGATGCCGTGGCCGGACCGCAGGCGCAGGCACAGGCCGCCCCTGCCAGCGTTACGGCCGCGCCCGCCGAGGCTCCGGTTTCAGCGGCGGTCGAGAAGTTCAGATCCTGCCGCTGGCGTGCGACACCGGAAGATGGCGAGTTCTGCACGCATCGCGATGTGCTGCCGTTCGCGGGCAAGGACGGCTTCGTCGCCGAGTCCTGGTGCCCGGACTGCGCGTTCTACAAGCTGCGCCGCACACCGAAGAAGCGCGAGCGGGTGGATTACACGTACTGACGCGGGTCAAGGGAAAAGGCAGAAGGGAGAAACCCAAGTTTCTGCCTTTTGCCTTCTGCCTTCTGCCTTTCCACTATTCAGAGAATTCGCTCGCCAGCTCGGCCCACTCTCCATTCGGCGCGAGCTGCTGATACGAGCGCCAGTGCGGCTTGGCCTCGGTCGATTGGCCGGTCTTCTCCAGCGTGACTGCAAGATAGAAGTGCGCGTCGGGGTACTCGGGGTTGAGACCTACGGCCGAGCGATAGCAGTTCAGCGCCCGCCGGTAGCGGCCGAGATCGTGGTGAATGTTGCCGAGGTTGAAATGCGCCTCGAAGCATTCGGGATCGAGACCGATGGCGCGTTCGTAGAGCGCCTGGGCCTCGACCACTTCGTCGCGCGCGTAGTGGATGTTGGCCAGGTTGACGACTGCCGGCACCAGGTCGGGGTCGACGACCAGGGCCTTCCGATACGCGCCCGCCGCCTCCTCCATCTTCCGGCCATCCCCATCGTCGAGCCGGGAACCCTCCGCAAAGTACTTCGCGGCGAGCGCCCGCTGCGGGTCGCTTCCGGCGTAGGCCTCGAGCGACGCGTCGCATGACGCAGCCGCGCCGGGACTGATCGACGCCGCCACCGAGGCGGAGTGCTGTTCCTTGCGCGCCGAGAGCGAGACCACCTTCGCGCGCGGCGCGTCGCCACCGTGCCCGGGCTGAAAGTCGAGGGCCAGCTGCCCCTGGTGGGCGGCGAGCAGCGTGCGGAGAATGACCCGCAGCTGAATACCGTTCTCGAGATCTGCCGCGACCTGCTTGATCGTCAGCAAATCGGTGAACGAGAAGTGACGCTCGCCGCGGGGCGCGTTCGCGCGGATCAGCCCCCACTTCTCCAGATAGCGCAGATGATTGTCGGTGATCGAAGGGTAGAGGCTTCGAATGTCGCGAGAGGTATAGGGCCCGTGCGCCGCTGACGGGGACAACGTCATTGATGCGAAGATTAATGCCCCTGCGGTGAAAGTCAAGCTCTGATACCGGCCATACAATGAGCCACATGCTGCTCGCGGGCGACATCGGCGGAACGAAGACGCTGCTCGGTCTCTTCGAGCGGGGCGAGCCGAGACCGCAGCCGCTTCACGTCGACGAATTCATCACCCTCGATCACGACGGGCTCGAGTCCATCCTCACCACGTTCCTGGAGAAGCACGGCGTCCGTGTCAGCGAGCTCGAGGCGTCGTCGTTCGGCGTAGCCGGCGCGATAACGGACCAGGTTGCACAGCTGACCAACGTGCCCTGGCGCATCGACGCCGGCGAGATCATGCGCCACGGCTTCCGGCGCGTGTGGCTGCTCAACGACCTCGAAGCGATGGCTTATGCGATCCCGGTTCTCGCGGCCGACGAACTGGCGGTCCTGCAGGAGGGAGTCAAGATTTCCAGCGGCAACGTCGCGGTCATAGCCGCGGGGACCGGCCTTGGAGAAGGAATGCTCCTCAACATCGGCGGCCGGCTGGTGCCCGGACAGTCGGAAGGCGGCCATGCCGACTTTGCCGCGCGCACGCCGCGCGAGCTCGAGATGGTCGGCGCACTCACCCGCGTCTTCGGCCGGGTCAGCGCTGAACACATCCTCTCCGGACCAGGGCTCGTCAACGTCTACCGGTTCACGCACGACATCTTGAATGCCGAGGAGTCGGGGCTCGATGAAGAACGGGTCGGAGCCCCGGCCGTTATCCCCGTTCGCAACACCTGCCCGGCCGTCGGGCTCGTGAGCGATCCGTCCGAACTCCCGGCGCGGATTACGGCATCCGCGCTCGCAGGCAAGTGTCCGGATTGCATCGAAGCAGTCGACCTGTTCGTGTCGGCGTACGGTGCCGAGGCGGGCAACGTCGGCTTGCGCGTGGTCGCAACCGCGGGTGTCTACATCGGCGGCGGCATCGCGCCCCGGATCCTGCCCTTGCTCCAGAACGGCCGGTTCATCGCAGCGTTCCGAGCCAAGGCGCCGCTCGACGAGCTCGTCAGCCGAATGCCGGTCGCAGTGATCCTCAACAAGAGATCAGCGCTGCTCGGTGCCGCGGGGCACGCGAGTGACAATCGGTGAGTTTCCAGTCGCCAGTCGCCAGTCGCCAGTAGAAGCTCAAACCGGGAACTGGAAACTGGAAACTGACCAGCGTCAGCTTTAGAACCCCATTCCCTTCGTCTTCAACTTCACGCGCATCAGATAATCGTCCGCCGTCATGTACAGCGTGCGCCCGTCGTCTCCGAACGCGCAGTTGCTCGTGGCCTGACCGGTCATGATCGTTCCGAGGTGCTTCCCCTCCGGGGTGATGACGAGTACACCGCCGGGCCCGGTGGCGAAGAGATTGCCGGCAGTGTCGATCTTCATGCCGTCGGGCAATCCTCTGCGTGATTTACCGAGCGTGGTGACATCGAGAAGGATGCGGCTGTTCTCGATGGTGCCGTCGCTCTTCACGTCGAACACGCGCCAGATCGCAGCGTTCTGGTCCGACTGGGCCACGTAGAGCCGCCGCTCGTCGGGCGAGAAGGCAATCCCGTTGGGGCGCGTCATTTCCTTCGTGAGGAGTGTGACGGTGCCGTCCGGCGTACGGCGAAACACGCCTGCGTAGTTCATTTCGCGTTTCGGATCGTCCCACTGTTTCTCCATCCCGTAGGCCGGGTCGGTGAAGTAGATGTCGCCGTTGCTGCGAAACACCAGATCGTTCGGGCTGTTGAGCCGCGCCTCCTGATAGCGATCGGCCAGCGTCGTGAACTTCGGCTGGGGCTTCGAGAGCGGCGCGTCCATGCGTGCGATGCGGCGGTCGCCGTGCTGGGCGAGCACGAGGCGCCCTTGCCGGTCAACGGTCAGCCCATTCGATCCCACCTCGCCGCCGCGCTTCTCGGTGCCGGTGTAGCCGGACGGCATCAAATACAGCTTCGCGCCCTCACCTTCCTTCCAGCGATGAATCTGGTTCGGCGGGATGTCCGAGAACAGCAGGTAGCCGCCGTCCTTGATCCACACCGGCCCCTCGGTCCAGTCGTACCCACCCGCGAGGACTTCGATCACGGCGTCTGGCGCGACCAGCTGGTCGAGCGCGGGATCCAGACGTTCGATGCCCGGTGGTTTCGGAAAATTGTTCTGCGCGACCATCGTCTCCCCTACTGGCACCATGGCGGCCGCCGTTGCCGTCAGCGCGACCGGCGCGAGCAACACGATCCGCGAGCGCAAACGTGTCATCTGTTGGTCCTCCGCCAGCCTGCCGCGCCGAAGGCGCTTTAGCGCGCAGCCGGGCTTGCCGCGCCGAAGCGCTTAGTTAGTCAGCGCGAAGGCGGGCGGCCATTACTATAAGCCGAGGATGATGCCGAGAACCGCCGCGCTGCTGATCGTCGCCATGGCTGCCGCATCCGCCGCCTGTTCGAACGCTGCGCCGGGCACTTCGGCACCGCACGCGGACGCGCGTCCTTCGATTCTGCTGGTCACGCTCGACACCACCCGGGCGGACGCGATCGGTCCGGACGCGCAGGGCATCGAGACGCCTTCCTTCAACGCGCTGGCGGCGCGAGGACGGCGCTTCCGGCAGGCGTATGCGACCGTTCCCGAGACGCTTCCATCCCACACGTCGATCATGACCGGCCTCTATCCGGCTGGTCACGGCATTCACGAGAACGCGCGATATCTCGACCGGCGTCACCCCGTCCTCGCCGAGCGATTGAAGTCCGCCGGCTATCGGACCGCTGGCTTCGTGTCCTCATTCGTGCTGTCACAACGCTTCGGCCTCACGCGCGGGTTCGACGTCTTCGACGACGAGCCGCAGCAGGGCGCCAACGAACGGTCGGCTGCTGACACGACCGGACGGGCGCTCGCCTATCTCTCAGGCACCTCCGCGCAACCGCTCTTCCTGTGGGTGCACTACTTCGATCCGCACGCACCCTACACGCCGCCGGAGCCATTCCGCAGCCGTTACGCGTTCAAGCCATATCTCGGCGAGGTCGCTGCGATGGATCAGCAACTGGGACGGCTGGTTCAGGCTTTCGAGTCGACTGCGCCGGGGCCGCAGGCGATCGTCGTTGTCTCCGATCACGGCGAGGGGTTGGGCGATCACGGCGAGATACAGCACGGGAACCTTCTCTACCAGTCGACGATGCACGTGCCGCTCGTGCTGGTTGGCCCTGGCGTCTCGCCCGGACTGATCGATGCTCCGGTCAGCACACGGCGAGTCTTTCACACGTTGCTGGACTGGGCCGGCAGCGACGCGACGCTGAGCCTGCGCGGCACCGAACAGGACGTCGTTCTCGGCGAAGCCATGAAGCCGTTCCTCGAATACGGCTGGCAGCCGCAGACGATGGCGGTCGCCGGACAGTTCAAGGCGATCGAGGCAGGAACGCTCGAAACTTACGATCTGGCGGCGGACCCGAAGGAATCGAAGAATCTCGGCGCGGGCGCAAATCTCCCGGCCGGCATGCGCAAGGCGCTGGACGACTATCCGGTGCCTTCCGTCAGCGCCGCCCGCACGCCAGACAACCTCGATGAAGACGCACGCAGGCGCCTGGCCAGCCTCGGGTACATCGGCGCCACGGCTCCGCCTGTGATCCGGCGCGATGCGCCTCGTCCTGGGGACATGGTGCGGCTCTTCGAGATCATCGACAAGGCGTCAGGACTCTTCGTTCAGGAACGGTACGCCGACGCGATCCCGCTGTTCGAGCGAATCCTCGCCGGCGATCCGGACAATCTCGACGCAACCCTCCGGCTGGCGACGTCACATTCATTGCTCGGGCACGAACAACCGGCCCTGGATGCGTTCAAACGTGCTTCGCGCATCGCTCCGCAGTCGATCGATGTTCGAACCTATCTGGCCCTCCACCACGCGCGCGGGCGGGAGTGGCAACGCGCCGCGCCGCTCCTGGAGCAAGTGCTCGCCGAGGCGCCCGAACGCCTGGTGGCCATCGACGCTCTTGCGGCAATTCGCGAACGGGAGGGCAATCGTGCCGCCGCGCTCGCGCTGCGCCAGAAAGCGCGAGCCTTGCGGTCTTTCACCCCCGCCGAACTGGTCCACCTTGGCGACCTCGCGATGAGCCTCCAGCAGACGTCCGTCGCGATCGAGGCTTTCGAGGGCGCGCGCGCGGCGAATGGGACGGCCGTCGATCGCGATCTCGAGCTCGGCGTGCTGTATCTGGCTGATCGCAAGCTTGACGCGGCTCGGACGGCACTGGACCGTGTCCCGCCCTCTCATCGCGCTTACCCGCTGGCGCTCTTCAAGCGAGCCCAGGTCAGCGTTCTCCTCAACGAGCCCGACCAGGCCGCCCGAATCGAGACAGCGCAACGCCACTCCGACCGCACCACTCGCGAGCTGATCCGCCGGGAGCGACTCTTCCGTTAGCAGGCCCGAGGTTTGCAGCCTCCGGATACCGGAGGTTGACGTGAGAATCACGCGCGTCGTCACCGTGCTCTGTGCGGCGATCGTCATGCCGGCGTGTGCGTCGCTCGAAGGCCTGCGGGCGTTCGTTCAGCCCCCGAAATTCAGCCAGACCGACCGGCCCGCCGAAATCCGCCTGACCGGACCGTCTGCCGACCGTCCATTCGGCGGCGCGACCGTTCGGCTGTGGACCGAGGTCAGCAATCCGAACCCGTTTGGGTTCACTCTCGGTACTCTGGATGGGACACTCTTCCTCGAAGGCACGCGCGCCGCGGACGCGGCTTTTCCCCTCGGGCTGCCGCTCGATCCCGGTCAGACGTCGGTCATCCCGATCGAGCTGTCGATCAGCTTTTCGGATCTGGCTTCTTTGTCGGACGTCGTCCGCCGCGCAGCGCGGCGCGAATCGGTCGAGTACCGCCTCGACGGGACGATCGGCGTGGACGCAGGCAGACTGGGACAGCCGGTCTTCGGTCCTATGACACTCGTGCGGGGGGATTTCCGGGGGACAAATCCCTAATCCCGATGGAAGTTGAAGTCAGAATCGCAGTCGCACTGCTATCTGGAACCGTCGTGGATCGAAGAAATTCCTGGCGACTCCGAACGCCGTGCCCGCATGCGCGTTCGGGTTGATGTTGTAGCCGGTCTGGCCGTTGAACACGTTGAACAGATCCGCGTCGAGCTGAAACCGCATGTGCGGGCCGACCCGGAAGTTCTGGATGTACTTGAGGTCGAGCTGTGCGTGCGGGTTCGTTCGCTTCGACCCTGCCGGTTCGGCGAACCGTGAGGTATCGCTGGTGTTGGTGGTCAGAGCGATGTACGGCTCGTAGCTCCAGATCTCCCACGGCTGGCCGGACTGCGCGAACGCGTAGGCGCCGACGGTCGCGTCCCACTTCAGCGAGTAATAGCCATACACCTTCAAGACGTGGCGGCGATCCCCTCGCATGTCGCCGTCGCGGAAGTCCCAGAGCTGACGGCCCGCGCCATCGCCGATGAACGACGAGCCGACGAACACGTTGGCGTCGTTCGCCGTCGTCGAGTTGTCCTGGTCGAAGTTGCCGTAGTAGTGGCTCCACGTGTAGGAGCCGCGGACGAACGCCCGGTCGCCGCGCCACTCGGACTCGACTGTCGCCTCATTGAACTTGGTATAGGCGCCGTCGAGCTCTGCGATCACGTAGGTCGATCCGCTGCCGATCTCCGCAAGCCGCTGCGTCAGATCTTCGATGTAATTCGCCGCAGGGACACTCGACGGCGTGTTGGCGGTCCGGAACGCGATCCGCGCGTTGTTGTTCGTGTCCTCCCAGAAGTGGGTGCCCTTCCGGTAGCGCCAGTACGCGCGCCCGGAGACGCGGTTGCCAAAACGCCGCGCCGTGCCGACGATCACTTCGTCGATTGTCCTCGGCGTCATGTCTTCGACGAACAACTTGCCAGAAGAAGACGCGACGTTGGTCGAGCCGAAGAGGACGCCGCTGGCATCGAAGTGCGCGTTGATCGTCGTGGCCAGGTTGCGGTCCCACGACGCTGCGCGCGGCAGCGAGCTGGCGGCCGGGTTGTAGGTCGCGTAGCTGCCGAAGACCGTGTCCTCACCGTTGTAGGCCCAGGTTGCCGCCAGCCGCGGCTGGATCATCTTGCTGAACGGGATGTCGTACATCTCGTACTGGACCCCGGGCCTGGCCACGAAGCCGGTCAGCGGCTTCGACGCGTCCTCTTGCAGACCCTGTCCGTAGAGCGAGTCGTTGCTCGCGAGCACCCCCGCGTTGAACGTCCAGTTGTTCCAGCGGATGGTGTCGTTCAGCTCGAAACTCTGCGACCTGTATTCGGAGTGAATCGTCGGCACCAGGCCGAGACCCTGCTGCTGGAAGGCAGCGGTGTAGAAGATCGGCGTATTGTTGAACGAGAGACGCCCGCCGGGAACCGTAATCGATCCCCAGCCGTTCGAGCTGCGAATCAGATTCTCTGCGTCCTTGTAGTACTGGTAGCCGGCGTGCAGGTCGTGCTTGATCGCGCCGCCGACAGAGAGGTTGTAGGCGAACTGCCCTGCATTCCGGAAGAAGTTGTCCTCATCGAACGTCGTCCCGTAGCCAACCGTGCCGCCGCCGACCTTTATCCCGTTCTCGACGTAGCCGTAGCGGTCGATCAGCGGCTGAACGAACTCGTTGAACGCGGCCTGGCCGGCAACCGGCGTCGGCACCGTCAGCAGACCGAGCTGATCGAGCCGGGTGACGTCCAGCCGTGTGCCCACCACCGTCGAGGCCGACAGGTTCGCGATGTTGTCGGGCCGTCCCTGCGTCTCGTTGACGTAGTCCGAGAACTTGACGCTGAAATGGCTCCGCGAATTGATCACCCACGACCCTTCGGCGGAGATGATCTTCTGCCATGCCTCGTTGCCGGTGCCGGTGGTCGCGGAAGCGGTCGACGCAAACAGGTCGCTGGTGTCGAGCCGGTGCGAGTCCCGGTAGCTGACATTGAGGAGAACCGAGCTGGTTGGCGTGAACGTCAGCTTCCCGAACCCTTCGTTGCGGACGCGTTCGTACTCGGGTAGTTCCCCATACTTGTTGGCCCGGTTGTCACGGGCGTTCTGCGGCCGGTAGTAGGACCCATAGAAGTTCAGTTTGTTCGGGATTACCGGGCCGCCGGCGTTCACCGTGAACCAGTTCCGATCCTGTTCGTAGCGGGACGCGCTGGTCCGCTGAAGCGCGGCCACCATATTGCTCGTGCTCAGCTGCCAGCTCAACTCGCCTGTGAAGCGATTGGTGCCCGACTTGCTGACCGAGTCGATGCTGAACCCGCCCGAGCGATCGAAGTCGACGGCGCGCGCGCCGCCGCGGACCGTGGTGACCTGGGCGATGTCGTGCGATGACGGTTCGGCGGAGAGCGTTCCGAAGAGCGGCAGCGTGACGTTGGCGCCGTCGAAGTTGTAGACGTTGTCCTGTCCGCTTCCGCCGGCGCTCGGCCCTCGGACCGCGTCCTGCGAATACTGGACACCGGGGATCAGCTTCAACAGATCGCGATATTCCTGGCCGACCGGCAGCGACATGATCTGCTCGTTCGAGACGCCGCTCTTGAGCGATGCGGACTCGCGCTCGATCAGCGAGACGGTCGCGGTCACGTTCACCGTCTCGGCCACGCCCTGAATCCCGAGCGACGCGTCCACGACCGTGTCCTGATTCAACTGCACCACGGCCTGGCGGGTCACGGTCTGCATGCCGGAGAGGGTGAAGGTGACCGTGAAGTTGCCCGGCGGCAGCGCCGGCAGCCGATATTCGCCGGTGGCTTCGGTGACCGTGACCCGCGGCGACGGGAGCACATCGGATCGCGCTTCGACCGTCACGCCCGGCAGCACTCCACCCGCCGTGTCGGTCACCCTCCCGCTCATCGCCCCTACCTGCTGCGCAGAAACCGGAACCACCCGGCACAGGAGCAAGAGGGAGAAGACAGCAGTACGCACACGTACACCAACCATCCACGGCCTCCAGGAGACTTGCAAAGTTCAAACGGACGAGCCGGGCGTGATTATATGTCGCGCAGGTATGATGCAGGCCATATGAAACGTCTCGTCGTGACCCTGATCACGTCGATGGCCGTGACGTCTGCCGGCTTCGCCCAGAACGGTGCTACGCGTTTCGACGCCATCCGCACCGTGCCGGAGAAGACAGCGTTCAAGGACACCAGCCGCTACACCGACGTCGTCGCCTTCCTGGAAGCGCTCGATCAGGCGTCCGATCGCGTCCACCTCACGGCCTTCGGCACGACCAACGAGAAGCGCACACTGCCGCTGGCGGTCATCGGCGCGCCGGACGCGAGCGCGGCTGCAGTCAAGCGGTCGGGGAAGCTGCGTGTCTACATCCAGGGCAACATCCACGGCGGCGAAGTCGAGGGCAAGGAGAGCGCCCAGATGCTGCTGCGGGACCTCGCGGCAGGGCGTCACGAGGACTGGCTGCAGTCGATGGCCTTCCTGATCGCGCCGATCTACAACGCCGACGGCAACGAACGATTCGCGCTGAACAACCGGGGGCCGCAGTATGGCCCGATCGGCGGCCAGGGCCAGCGCCCGAACGCGCAGGGTCTCGATCTGAATCGCGATCACATGAAGCTCGACTCTCCCGAAGCCCGCGCGGTGGCCAAATTGCTGACCGAGTACGACCCGCACGTCGCGCTGGACCTGCACACCACCAACGGCACACGGCACGCCTACCACCTCACCTACTCGCCCCCGCTCCATCCCGGCGCCGACCAGGGCATCGTCGATCTCCTGCGAAAGGAATGGTTTCCGGCGGTGACGGAGAACGTGCGCCAGAAGTACGGGTGGGAATACAGCTACTACGGCAATCTCGCGGGTGGCGGCCGGCGCGGGGCTGCGCCGGGCGAGGGGCCGCGGCGATGGGAAACCTTCGACCATCGCCCCCGCTTCAACAACAACTACATCGGCCTGCGCAACCGGTTCGCGCTGCTCAGCGAGGCGTACGCGTACCTCACGTTCGAGGATCGCATCCTCGCGACCAACCGCTTCATGGACGAAGCGCTGACCTTCGCCAAGGCGAACGCGGATCGGATCAAGAAGGCCGTCGAGGCCGCCGACAAGCGCGGGCTCGCCGGCACGCAACTGCCCCTCCGCGCCGAGATGAAGAACAACGGGACGATAGAGGTCCTGATGGGTGAAGTGTCAGAAGAAAAGCACCCGGTGGACGGCCACATCATGAACCTGCGGAAGGACGTGAAGAAACCGGAGATGATGGCCGACTACCTGACTTTTGCAGGCCTCGAGCCGGAGCGCGTCCCCTCGGCGTATTTCATCCCGAAGCAGCTCTCCCAGGTTGTCGATCGCCTGCGCGCTCACGGCATCCAGCTCACGCCGGTGACAGGGGCGACAACCGTCTCAGTCGAGGAGTTCCGGATCGACAGCAGCACGACGGCGCCGACCGCCTTCCAGAACCACAACGAACGCACACTTACCGGCACGTGGACACAGTCGCGGCGCGAGCTGCCGGCCGGCACGCTCCGCGTCGAGATGACCCAACCCCTCGCGCGGCTCGCGTTCTATCTGATTGAGCCGCGGTCGGACGACGGGCTGGTTGATTGGAATTTGTTGGATGAGGCGTTGAAGGACGCGAAGGTATATCCAATTTCCAGGACGCGGAACTGACGATTGCGCGTCGGCAGCCGCGGTCTGCGGGCTGCGGACTACGTGCTTTCGCGTCCAAATGCCGCCGCGAACTCCCTCGCCCCTGCATGCCGCTTCTCCGGTGCCGTGGTGAGCGCAGTCTGGATAGCCGCTGCCGCACGTTCGGGAAGCGTGGGTTGGAGCTCGCGCGGATCGCGCGCCGTGCCCGTCAGCATCTTGCCGAGGAGTTCCGGGAGCGTGGCGCCGTCGAACGGGGTCGCGCCGGTCGCCATTTCGTAGAGCAGCACGCCGAGCGTGAAGACATCGGAACGGACATCGGCATTTCGGCCGGTGAACAGCTCCGGCGCAACATACCGTAGTTCCGCGTCCGCGAGTCCCATGCCGCGCAGCGTCTGCTCCTGCAACGTCCCGAGCAGATCCTGAGCGTCCCAGATGCCGGCGCTGGAGATCATGATGCGCTCGCCGTCCTCGTCGGTGGCCACGCGAATGATGTCGGGCGACAGCCCGCACAGCAGGCCCTTGCGCCGGTGGAGCACGTGCGCGGCTTCGAGCAGTTGACCGGCGAAGCGCGAAAGGCGCGGCCAGGGCAGCGGACCGCCTTCGGTCAGCAACTGGCGCATGCTGGGCCCTTCGATGAAGTCGGTGACCACGTAGACGAGGTTGCCTTCTTCACCGTAGTCGCGGACGTGCAAGATCGACGGGTGGGCCACCTGCATGGCGCGCGCCTCGTGCAGGAACCGCTCGCGGGCCGCGTCGTCCCGATCGGTCACTCCGCGCAGGATGCGGATGGCAACCGGGTGTCCGAGCGCCCGGTGAACGCCGCGGTGAACCGTGCTGCCCAGGCGGCCCGGCCCCAGGACCTCCCCGATCTCATAGGTTCCGAGCAGTCCCCCGGCAGCTCCGATCGGAAGGCGGCCCGAGCTCTCGGTCACACCGACCGCGGCCGGCCCAGCCATCGCGCGTCCGAGCGCAGCCATGTCGGGCCAGCGATCCTCGGGATCTTTGGCCAGCGCACGCGATACGGCCACGTCGAGCCACGGTGGCAGGCCCGGGCAGACGCTGCTCGGGAGCGGGGCCGGCCGGTTCAGGTGCGCGGCCACTACCGCCATCGCATCCCCGCCCTCGAATGGCAGCCGGCCGGTTGCGAGCTCGAAGATCACGACGCCCATCGAGTACACGTCCGAACGGGCATCGACCGCTCCTCCGGTCAACTGCTCCGGCGACGCGTAGGCCACCGTGCCGATGAACTGCTGTGACCCGGTCAGCCGGCGCTCGTCTCCCTGGTGCCTGACCGTCGCCACCCCGAAGTCGACGACCTTGTGAACGCGTCCATCTCCGAAGTCGTGCGCAACGATGTTCGCCGGCTTGAGATCGCGATGGATGATGCCGCGCGCATGCGCGAGCGCGAGCGCCGAGCACACCGGCGGGATGATCCGCTGGAGCTCGGCCACCGGGAAGCGGCGCTTCTCGGCGAGCTCGTCTTTCAGGCTGGGGCCGCTCAACAGCTCCATGACCAGGAACGGCCGCTGCGGATCGTCAGCGTTGTAGTCGAGGATCGAAACGATATTGGGATGCCGCAGCTGGGCGCAGGCGCGGCTCTCGCGCACGAACCGCTCGAGCGGCGCCGGCCCTTCCTGATCCGCGAGGATTACCTTGATGGCGACGTCGTCCCCGAGCAGCACCCGGCGCGCGAGATACACCGCTCCCATCCCGCCCTCCGCGAGGGGCGCGAGGATCTCATAGCGACCATCGAGGAGCTGGCCTACGGAGAGCACAGGTGATCATTGCCAAAATTGCCAAGATTGCCAAAAGTGCCAAGATTCTTGGCGTGATTCGCGGGACTTGACCACGCTTCGAGGCCGCGCAAAATGCGAGTTGCCTAGAAGGTTTTCAATTTTGGCAATCTTGGCAATTTTGGCAATTTTGGCAATGAGGAGGGCGTCACCGAAAGATCCTGCCTATCCGCTTTCCGAGCCCCGAGAAGAACCCCTCCATTACCCGCCGCACACGCTGCTTGATGGTGCCCTGGTGGATGGGGCACAGGCGTCCGGGCACCTGATCGCCATCCTTGAAGTACTCGTTGTAGATGGGACAGCCCTCAACCGGCCTGAGGTACGAGATGCGGCAGATCGGCTCCTCGTGGAGACCGGACGGCACCACAAACCCCTCCCCCGGGTGTGAACGCAGGGCCTGGCGCATGAAGTCGCTCCAGATCGGCAACGCGTACTTCGACCCGTACGCTTCGCGCCCGATCGTCTGCGGCTGATCGAAGCCGACCCAGACTCCCGCGACAATCGAGGACGAGAAGCCGACGAACCAGGCGTCCTTGAAGTCGTCGGTGGTGCCGGTCTTTCCCCCGATTGGTGCGCGGATGCCCCATTGCCGGGCCGCTGTGCCGGTGCCGCGGTCGACGACGTCGGCGAGCATCGAAACCATCTGATAGGCCACTTCCGGAGAGATCACGCGCTCCGCCCTTGGCGTGTCCTCGAAGACCGTGACGCCGTCTGCGTCGGTCACGCTGAGGATCCCGCGCGGCCGCACCGCCAGGCCACCGTTTGGAAACGCCGCAAACGCCGCCGTCAATTCCAGCGGCGTGACCAGGCCGGTCCCGAGCGAGAGCGAGGGGACGTCGGGCAGATCGTGCAGTCCGACGTCCGAGGCCAGTTTCAAGACCGGACGCGACCCGACGCGTTGCTGGAGCACGCTGGCGGCGCGGTTGTTGGATTCAAGCAGCGCGGCACGGAGCGTCAGGGCATCGGGCGTCGTGCCGTCGGCATTGCGGGGAGACCACTCGTCAGGTCCCTGTGGTGCAACGTTGGCGAGCCCTTCGAGCACCGAGACCGGCGAGTACCCACGCTCGAGCGCGGCCGCGAAGAGCAACGGCTTGAACGCGGATCCCGGCTGCCGCCGGCTGCGCGTCCCGCGATTGAACTGCGATTGCCGGAAGTCCCGTCCGCCGACGACGGCCAGGATGTTTCCGGTCACCGGATCCAGTGCCACCAGCGCGGCCTGCAGATCCGGCTTGCCGAACCGCCGCAGGCCGTCGGCGACCGCCCGCTCGCCGATCGTCTGGAGCTCCTGGCTGAACGTCGTCCGCACGTCCCAGTCGGGCGGATGGTCGCCGCCGAACTCGTCGCGGAAGCGCTGACGCAGAAATTCCTTGGCATAGCCGGCCCCCGCATCGACCGAGCCCGGGTAAGGACGGATCCGTATCTTCGCGTGCAGCGCCGTCTCTTCCTGACCGGCGGTAATGAAGCCCTCTTGCCGCATCCGCGAGAGGACCACGTGGCTGCGCTCGATGGCGCCATCGAGATTGGTCCACGGCGACAGGCCCGCAGGCGATCGCGCGAGCCCGGCGATCAGGGCACTCTCGGCGAGCGTCAACTGCTTTGCCGGCTTTCCGAACAGGTGCCGCGACATCGTCTCGACACCGTAGACGCCGGCACTGAGATAAATCCGGTTCAGATACAGCTCGAGGATCTGCGTCTTCGGCAGGAGCGCATCGATCATCACCGCGAGGACCGCTTCGCGTGCCTTGCGCCCGTACGAGCGCTTCGTCGACAGGAAGAGCGTACGGGCGAGTTGTTGCGTCAGCGTGCTGCCGCCTTCGACGGTGCCCGGCGAGCGGAGATTGCGCACGACCGCCCTCCCGAGCGCGATCGGATCGACGCCGGGATGCCGGTAGAACCGGTGATCCTCGATCGCGATGAAGGCGCTCTGGAGATGGACGGGGATGTCCGCCAGCGGCACGTCCTGGTGGTGCTCGTCCATCCGGAACCACTTGCGGCCGTCGGCGGACAGGAACCAGGTGTCGCCAACGCCCCGCGTGAGCCGGTGCACCGCGTAGCCCTGCCTGAACAGCCACGTCATGGCCACGGCAGTGGTGATGACGAGCCCGACGAAAATCGCGCCGAACACGCGATCGCGGACCCGCCGCGACCACAGGTTCACGGTCATCCGCTCAAATCCCCCGCCGCCGGTGGAGAACGAGCGACAGCACCATGTAATAGACCGGGAAGTGAAGCGACACGATCAACAGCAGGCGCGGGACTTCCGGCATCATCCAGATGATGGCGACGACCATCACCGCCCAGACCAGGCCGAGCACGGTCGTGAGACCGCGGAGCACCGGCGTGCGGGAGGGGTAGACATAACCGATTCGGACGAACACCAACGCGCTCAGGACCAGCAGGATTGCCCCGTTGACCGGCCGCGGCAGGCCGGCCGCATAGAGGTATACAGCCACGATATTCCAGTAAGACGGAAACCCGGTGAAAAAGTGGTCATCCGCCTTCGCGTCCGTCGACGCAAACCCGTACGCGCTGCTCAGCAGCACGACCGCCGCAACGCCCGCCTCCCAGCCCGCGGGCAGGCTACCGGCGGAATAAAGAACGAAGAGCGGCGCGACCACGTAGGTCAGGTAGTCGACGATATCGTCCAGGCGGGCGCCATCGAAGCCGGGCGTTCGTTCCTTGACGCGTGCGGCGCGGGCGAGGACGCCGTCACTCGCGTCGATCGCGGTCGCAACGACCAGCCAGAGAAACGCCAGACGGTAGTTGTGCTCGGTGGTGGCGAGGAGCGCGCCGAACCCGCAGACAGCACCAGCCGCGGTGTAGGCGTGGACTGCCCAGGCGGCCGCTTTTTGCAGAGGTGTCGGCATTCGAAGCTGGTTGAATGAGTCTCGACCTGAACAATTACCGTTTTGCATTTACAGGATGGGTCGGCTCGGTATAGAATTTTGTCACTCCAATCCCCAGCGGAGCCAAACAACCATCTGAACCTGCCGCCTTTCTGCCTGCAGTGGCGAGGGTTTGTCCGTAACAGGCGAATTCTCCTGCGGAGCGTCCAGGACCGGCATTTTCTGAAACGGGATTTCGATCTGTGGCTCTACCACCACGTTTCCGCCGTCCGGGTTTTCTCATCGCCCTCGCGGCGGCGCTTCTGCTGACGGCAGCATCGGCTGGCGTCTACTTGATGGAGCGGCCGGCTGCCCCTCGGCAGATGCCGTTCTCCGAGTTCATCCAGCGCGTGGAGTCGGGGAGCGTGACCGCAGTCAATTTCGGCGAGCGCGAGATCCTCGTGACGTTCCGCGACGGCGCCACGGCTGCCACCGTTGCTCCGCCCGAGTTCTCGCGCAACTCCTCCTTCATCAGCGACCTCGTCCGCCGCGACGTCCGGGTGGAGGTTACGCCGACATCCGATCCCACCTCCCTCAGCTGGAGCGCTCTCGCGGTGGCAGCAGCCTTCTTCGCGCTGCTCGGGTTCACGGTTTATCGGACCACCGCCGGCAAGATTCCTTCCATCGGATCGCGGACCCGGCTGGCGGATCGCAGCGCCAATGTCGTCACGTTCCAGGACGTGGCCGGCGTGGACGAGGCGAAACACGAGGTCAAGGAGATCGTCGACTTCCTCCGCGAGCCGGAGCGGTTCGCCGCGGTCGGCGGCCGGATTCCGAAGGGCATCCTGCTGGTTGGACCTCCGGGGACCGGAAAAACGCTGCTGGCCCGCTCGATCGCCGGCGAAGCCGGGGTTCCCTTCCTGTTCGCGAGCGGCTCCGACTTCGTCGAGATGTACGCCGGCGTCGGCGCCGCGCGCGTGCGCAAGCTCTTTCGGGACGCCAAGCGTCACGGTTCCTGCATCATCTTCATCGACGAGCTCGACGCCGTCGGGCGCAGCCGCGGCGGCAACTCCCTGAGCCACGAGGAGCGCGAACAGACGCTGAATCAGCTGCTCGTCGAGATGGATGGCTTCGAGGGGCACCAGGGCATCGTGATCATCGCCGCGACCAACCGGCAGGACATCCTGGATCCGGCGCTGCTCCGACCGGGCCGGTTCGATCGTCAGGTCACCGTCGGCAACCCCGATCTCCGCGGCCGCGAGGCGATCCTCCGCGTTCACGCCCGCAAGATCAACATGGATCCGACCGTGGATCTTCGATCGATCGCGCGCGGCACGCCGGGCTTCTCCGGCGCCGATCTCGCGAACCTGGTCAACGAGGCGGCACTCTTCGCCGGCCGCGCCAGCCGCACGGTCGTGACCAATGCCGACATGCACGAGGCGCGCGACAAGGTGCTGATGGGCGTCGAGCGGCGGTCAGTCACCCTCAGCGAGCTCGATCGCGTGAACTGCGCCTATCACGAGGCGGGCCACGCCGTCGTTGCGGCGCTCCTGCCCCAGGCCGATCCGCTGCACAAGGTCACGATCATCCCGCGCGGCCGGGCCATGGGCGTCACCATGCAGCTGCCCGAAGCGGATCGTCACACCTACACCAAGGGCTATCTCGAAACGCAGGTCGCCGTCCTGATGGGCGGCCGCGTGGCCGAGGAGCTGTTCATGAATCACATGACCAGCGGCGCCTCGAACGACATCGAGCGCGCCACCGACATCGCCCAGCATATGGTGTGCGAGTGGGGCATGTCGGAGCTCGGGCCGCTCGCCTTCCGGAAACCCGGCAACGCCTACGAATCCGATCGCCCCCACGTCGTCAGCGAGGCCACCGCCCAGCGGGTGGATGAGGAAATCCACAAGATCGTGATGAACGGCTACGACCACGCCAGGTGGATCATCGAGAAGAACCGCACCGCCGTCGAGATGATGGCCAGGGAGCTGCTCGATGTCGAGTCGCTGGAAGCAGACGAGTTGAAGGCGCTGATCGCTCGCGCCGGGGCGAGCCTGACCTAGCCTTCTCCCTTCTCCCTTCTCCCTTCTGCCTTCTGCCTTTTCCCTTGACTCGTTACATCTAGCCCCCTCTCAGTCGGCATTCAGCGCTTCCGACGGTCGAATGCGGAGCGCTCGTCGCGCCGGCAGCCACCCGGCCACTCCGCCCGCGAGTGCCAGGATCAGGAAAATCGAAGCCGGCATCAACACTCCGGCGTCGGGGATGCTGATTAGCAAGACCGATCGCAGCTGAAGGACCAGTACGCCGAGCGCGGTGCCGAAGAGTCCGCCGATCGCGAGATGGACGAACGCTCCCCCGGTGATCGTTCTGAGAATCTGCACGCTCCTCGCCCCGAGCGCAACCCGAATACCAATCTCGCGGGTACGCCGCGTCACCATGAACGACAGCAGCGCGTAGATGCCGACGATCGACAGCAGGAGCGCCATGCCGCCCATCACGGTCAGCGCGAGGGAGACGCCGGAGAGAAACGCGCGCTCTTCCTGACCCGCGCTCTCGAGCGTCTGGAATTCCTCCAACTGGACGTCCGGATTGAGAGTCGCCACCGCAGCGCGCAGCTGCGGCACGAGCTTGAGCGGATCGGTCGTCGTTCGCACGGCGAGGAAGTAGAGGAACTCATCACGCACCGGCGTGTAGAAGCCGGCCGCGAGGGACGCATTCGCCACGCTCAGTCCGAGATCAGGAACCACGCCGACGATCTCGCGCCAGGGTTCGTGCGTGCCGTCCTCGCGCGGCTCCTCGATCCGGATGCGGCGGCCGATCGGATTGCGACCGCCGAGAAACTTGCGGACGAACGGCTCGTTGACGACAGCGACAGCCGCCGCCCCGTCGACAAAATCAGCGGCCGTGAACAGGCGGCCCGACAACGTGCGCGCGCCGATGGTCTCGAGAAACCCGGGACCAACCGGGTGCGACGGCGCCGGCATCGCCGCCTGCACCGGTTCATCACCGATCGCTTCGACGGCCGTGGGCCGCGGCATCGGATAGATCCTGGGCAGGCTCCGGCTGGCGCCGGCCGCGACGACACCAGGAATTGCCGCGGCGGCTTCGACGACCTTGTCTCGCCATTCCGCGGACTCGATTTGCCCGAACTGCGCGGTCAACACCTGGTTCTTTGGAAGGGCCGGAATCTCGTTCATGTACGAATCGAACGCGCGCGCCATCGTCACCGCGCCGTTGAGCAATCCGACCGACAGCGTAATTTCGACGACGAGCAGCGCGGCGCCGACCCGGCCGAACCCGCCGGAGGCAAATCCCCGGCCGGCTTGCAGCGTGTTGCGAAGATCGTGTCGCGTCACGCGCAGGGCGGGCCAGAGGCCCGCCACGGCACTGACGAGCAAGGCCAGAAACGCGACAAAGGCGACGATGCGCCACGTCAGATCG
>Ga0075428_100000337_pt1 | contig 46678 bp, 44 predicted proteins | sample RhiMetdeltSRZDD2_FD_75291 | JGI IMG/M metagenome (GOLD analysis project Ga0075428, IMG submission 75291) | Populus rhizosphere microbial communities from Tennessee, USA - Rhizosphere MetaG P. deltoides SRZDD2 | ecosystem: Host-associated > Plants > Roots > Rhizosphere > Soil | place: USA... | reverse complement strand
AGGAGCGAGCAGTGGCGGTACAGGGCCCGATCCATCGCCGCCTGGGCGCGGCGGCGCAGCGGGCCGTGGTCGATGCCACCCGGCGGCTGGTGCAGCACGGCCACCGCCGGCGGGGTCGGGCGCCACGGCGCCAGGTAGGCGGCGGCGATGCTGTCGACCACCACGACGTCGGCGTCCCGGGCCCGGCGCAGCGCCCGCCGCCCGAATGCCGCGGGCAGCGGGAACGGCAGCACCGGCAGCGACACCAGCTCGATCCGGGCGCCGTGGCGGGGCGCGAGCTCGGCCAGCCGCAGGTGGTAGAGGTAGCCGCCGGTGAGCTGGTGCGGCGAGCCGAGGGTCAGGAGGGAGGCGACGAGCATGCGGGTCCTCCACGTGGCTCCGACGGCCTTCGGCACCGCCGGGCTGTTCGGCGGCGGCGAACGTTACCCACTGGAGCTGGCGCGGCCCTGGCGCCGGCCGGTCAGGCGACCGGAGCCCGGTACGCGCCGAAGGCGACCGGCGACTCCCACACCCGCACCGCCAGGTCCTGACCGCCCCCGTCGCGCACCGGGCCGGCGAGCGCTCCGTGGAGCCAGCGGGCGAAGACCTCGACGGTCACCGCCTCGGCGTCCGGCGGCCGGATCGCCTCGAGGTCCCGGTCGCGCAGCCGGTCCGCCACGCCGGCGAGGGCGGCGTCGAGGATGTCGAGGTCGCACACCATGCCCCGATCGCCGAGGTCGGCCCGTCCCACGACGACCTCCAGCCGGTAGTCGTGGGCGTGTAGCTCGCCCTCGGGACCCTCCACGCCCGGCATCACGTGCAGTGCCCGCACCTCCACCGCCGTGCCGACCTCGTACCTGCCGATCTCGTGCACGCCGGTCACATGTACCACAGAGCGGCGTGCACCAGGCCGGCGGCACCCTCGTCGACCGCGGCGAAGGCCGCGGCTGCATCGGCGAACGCGAACGCGTGGGTGGCCAGCGGATCGAGCCGCAGCTCGGCCAGCAGGTCACGCGCCACCGCCCGGCGGCGAGCGACCGTCCAGCGGCCGGCCTGCGCGGCGGGGATCGTGGACACCTGGGTGCTGCGGATGCGCAGCCGCCGCCGGTGGAACTCGGCACCGAGCGGCAGGGTCGCCTCCTTGGTGCCGTACCACGACACGACGAGGGCCTCGCCCTCGTGGGCCAGGTGGGTGAGGCCGGCGCGCAGGGTCTCGGGACGGCCGCTGGCCTCGACCAGCAACGGCACGCCCGCCGGCGCCACGTCGTCCAGGGCGGCAGCCAGCTCGCCGGGAACCACCGCCGCCACTCCGAGGTCGGCTGCGACGGCCCGCCGGTCCCCGGACGGCTCGGCCGCCACGACCCGTGCCCCGGCGCGCTGTAGCAGCACGGCCACCAGCAGGCCGACGGAACCGAGCCCCGTCACCACGACCGCCTCTCCGAGCACCGACCCGGCATCGAGCACCGCCTGGAGGGCGGTCTCGACGAGGGGCAGCAGCGTGGCGCGCCGCGGGTCGAGGTCGTCCACGGGGACCACGTCCGCGGCAGGGACGACGAAGGCGTCCTGGTGGGGATGGAAGGCGAACACGCGGCGGCCTTCGGCGAGCGATGCCCGCGACCGCTCGACACGCCCGACACAGCTGTAGCCGTAGCGGAAGGGGAAGGCGAACGTGCCGCCCAGGGCCCCGATGGCCTCGTCGAGTGGCCAGGCGGCGTCGACCTCACCCCGGTAGGCCAGCATCTCGGTCCCGCCGCTGATGCCCGACCACTCGGTGTGCACCAGCACCTCGCCGTCCGCGGGGGCGGGCAGGTCGACCTCCACGAGCTCGACGCGGCGGGGCGCGGTGAACGCGACCGCCGTCGCGGTCCGGTCCCGTCTTCCGGCGCTCGTCGCCACGGACACCTATCCTGCTCGTTCATGCCGGAGCCGGGCACGCCCGTTGGCCCGGGCCTGCTGCGCGAGCTGGCCAGCGTGCCCCTACCCACGTCGTTTGGCGTGTTCGATGCCCGGGCGTTCGAGTCTGGGTCAGGTCTGGTGTACCTGGCACTCGTCCGCGGCGACGTGGCGGGCGGAGAGGACGTGCTCACCCGGGTCCACTCGGAGTGCCTGACGGGCGACGCACTCCGCTCGCTGCGCTGCGAGTGCGGCATTCAGCTCCAGCTCGCGCTGCGGTCGATCAACGCCAGCGGCCGTGGCGTCCTGGTCTATGCGACCGGCCACGAGGGCCGGGGCATCGGCCTCGTCGACAAGCTGCGCTCGTACGTGGCGCAGGACCAGGGCGCCGACACCGTGGACGCCAACCTCGCCCTCGGGCTGAAGGTCGACGCGCGGGACTACTCCGACAGCGCCGCCGTGCTCGGCTCGCTCGGTGTCCGATCGGTGCGCCTCCTGACCAACAACCCCCACAAGGTCGACGGGCTCCGGTCGGCGGGCGTGCGGGTCAACAGCGTCGTAGGCCTGGCCACGGCCCCCCACAGCCGCAACGTCCGCTACCTGCGGACCAAGGAGGACCGGCTGGGTCACGTCCGGCCGGCCGGCGACGTCGTGGGCGAACAGCCGGACGAGCTGTCCCAGGCGGTCGACGTCAGCATGCTGATCGGAACCGTCCGGGACGCCGGCCGGCCATACGTGGTGCTGAAGTACGCGCAGACGCTGGACGGCCGCATCGCCACCGCCACCGGGGACGCTCGCTGGATCAGCGGCGAGGCCGAGCGCCGGGTGTCCCACGCCCTACGGGCCGCGTGCGACGCGGTGCTGGTCGGCGTGGGCACCGTCGTCACCGACGATCCGCAGCTGACCGTGCGCATGGTCCCGGGCGCCTCACCCCTGCGCGTCGTGCTCGACTCGACGCTCCGGCTGCCGTTCGACGCCAGGATCCTGGAACCCGAGGCGGGGACGACGGTCCTCACCACCGCTCGGTCGCCGGGCGACCGCCGGCGGGAGCTGACCGCCCGGCATGTCGGCGTCGAGGTGCTGCCCCCCGGGCCGGGGGGCGTCGACGTGGCCGCCGCGCTCGCCGCCCTCGGGCGGGCGGGGGTCGAGACGCTGCTGGTCGAGGGCGGCGCCCGGGTCATCACCTCGCTGTTGGCGGCCGGTGTCGTCGACCGCCTGATCGTCGGCGTCGCGCCCACCATCATCGGCCAGGGCACCGAGGCAGTCGGCCCGCTCGGCATCACGTCCGTGGCGGACGGGCTCAAGTTGGTCAACCGGTCGCTCCACGTGGTCGGCGAGGACGTCCTCGTCTCCGGCGACGTCGTGCCCGCGACCGCGGGCCGGATGTCGTAACGGCCGATGGCCGCTCCGACGAAGTGAGACAGAACCCGACCTCCAGGCCGGAGCTGCGGTGAGCAAGGTGGCCGTGCTGCTGGCGAGTTGCACCGGAACCACCACGAATCGTCGCTGTTGGTGAGTAGCACTCACGGGTAGTGACCTGCCAACGCTCGAGCGTGGAGGACCGTCATGAAGATTGGGGTTGTTGCGCCACCCTGGGTTGCCGTGCCGCCGGCGCGCTACGGCGGCACCGAAGCGGTGATCGACGAGCTCGCTCGGGGCTTCGAGCGGGCAGGCCATCAGGTCATGCTGTGGACCACCGGCGATTCCACGTGCCCGGTACCGCGCGGGCACATCCTCCCCGGGGCGCAGGGCGAGCGCATGGGCGTGGCGTCCGTGGAGCTCGACCATGTCATCGCCGGGTACGAGGCGCTGGCTGCCTGGGGCGCGGACATCGTGCACGACCACACGCTGACGGGGCCGCTGTGCGCCGAGGGATCCCATCCACCCGTGGTCACCACGAGCCACGGGCCGTTCGAGGGTGAGCTCGCCGCCCTCTACCGCCGGCTCGCTCAGCGCGTGCCGGTGATCGCCATCAGCCACGACCAGGCTCGTCGTGCTGAACAGACTCCGGTCGCTGCAGTGATCCACCACGGGCTCGACCCGGACGCCTACCCGGTGGGTGATGGCGACGGTGACGAGCATGGCCCGTACTTCCTGTTCCTCGGGCGCATCATCCCGGACAAGGGCGCCGACGATGCCGCCCGCGCGGTGCGACAGATCGGCGGCCGGCTGCTGCTCGCCGGCAAGATGCAGGAGGATCACGAGCACCGCTTCTTCGCCGAATGCCTCGAGCCGCTGCTGGGGGACGACGTCGTCTATCTCGGCGAGGTGACCCACGAGGAGAAGCTCCGGCTGCTCGCGGGCGCCACGGCGCTAGTCAATCCGCTGCGCTGGCCTGAGCCGTTCGGCATGGTGATGATCGAGGCCCTCGCCTGCGGCACGCCGGTCGTCGCCTATCGCTACGCCAGCGTTCCCGAGATCGTCGACGACGACGTCACGGGCTACCTGTGCGACGACCTGGACGACCTGGCGGCTAAGTTGACCGGAGCCCGGCACCTCGACCGGGCCGCCAGCCGGGCGGCAGTCGCTGACCGGTTCACCACCGAGCGCATGGTCGCCGAACACGTCGCGCTGTTCGAAAGCGTGTTGGGCTCCCGCCGGATGAGCGCTGCGGCAGGCCACCCGACCCAGGTGGACGGCGAACGACCCGTACTGCGACCCACGCCGTAGCTGTCCACAGCTGTCCACATCCGAGTGGGCGTGGACGACGCCCACCTGCAAGGCGCTCCCTACCGAGCTAGCCGAGAAGGTCAACGGACGAATCGGCTCGTCATCGGGAGGAGCGCTGGCGATCGATGGTCAGCGTGTCGGCCAGGCCGGCGTACTCGAGCGTGCGAAGGGCGGGGCCGGACGGATTTCGGAGCACCAGCTCCCGACCGGCCGCGGCCTGGGAACGCCAGGCCTCCAGCAGTGCCTTCAACCCGGTCGAGTCGATGAAGGTGACGCGTGACAGATCGACGACGACCCGTCTGCCACTGGCCGCCGCCTCCGACAGGGTTCCCGTGAGCGTGGTCTCCGTCTGGAGATCGATCTCACCCACGACATGAACGACCACGTGGCCGTCCGAGTGCGTGATCATCACCTGGTAGTCCCCGGTACCGGACATGTCGACCCTCCTGGTCCGAGCCTCATGCCACGTGCTTCCAGAATGGCACGAGCGAGGGCGCCATGAGACCCCTCTCGGTGGCTTCGGTGTGCACTGGCACGGACCGGAGCACCGCGACTTCGCCGTATAGCGCACCCGGCCCCGGGTAACCGTCTGGGGTGGTCCAGAGCCGTGCCGTCGACGGGGTGCTGTTCGACCGGGACGGGACCCTGGTGGTGGACGTGCCGTACAACGGCGATCCCGAGCGGGTCGAGCCCGTCCCGGGTGCGTCCGACGCTATCCGGCGGCTGCGGGACGCCGGCGTCGCCGTCGGCATCGTGTCCAACCAGAGCGGCGTGGCCCGCGGCCTGCTGAGCGAGGACCAGGTACACGCCGTGAACGGGCGGGTGGCGGAGCTTCTCGGCCCGTTCGGCGCGGTGGCCTGGTGCCCGCACGGCCCCGGCGACGGCTGCGGCTGCCGCAAGCCGGCCCCCGGCCTCGTGAAGATGGCCGCCGCCCGCCTCGGCCTGGCGCCCGACCGGTGCGCGGTGGTGGGCGACATCGGCGCCGACGTCGACGCCGCCCGGGCCGCCGGGGCGCGGGCGGTGCTCGTGCCCAATGGCCGGACCCGGCCTGCCGAGGTGGCGGCGGCCATGTGGGCCCGGGACGTCGTCGTCGCGCCGGACCTGGCCGCGGCCGTCGACGCCCTTCTGGGCCAGCCGTGAGCCGGGCGACCCTGGTCGCCCGGCTCGACAACGCGGGCGACGTGCTGCTGGCCGGCCCGGCCGTGCGGGCCGCGGCCGGCACCGGCGACCCGGTCCACCTGCTGTGCGGGCCCCGGGGCCGGGAGGCGGCCCGCCTGCTGCCCGGGCTCGCCGGGGTGGTGGTCCACCGGGCCCCCTGGATCGCCCCCGACCCGATGGCCGTCCGGCCGGAGGACTCGGCGGCGCTGGTCGACCAGGTGCGCGCCCTTGGGACGTGGCGGGCGGCGATCCTCGGGTCCTCGCACCAGAGCCCCCTGCCCCTGGCCCTCCTGCTGCGTTGGGCCGGCGTGGCCGAGATCGCCGCGGTCAGCCACGAGCACGCGGGCTCGCTGCTCGACCACCGCATCCCGGGCGATCCCGACGTCCACGAGGTCGAGCGGGGCCTGCTCGTGACGCGCGCGCTGGGCCTCGCCGACCCCGCCGACGACCGGCTGCGGGTCGACATCGGCCTGGAGGGCGACCCACTCCCGGTCGGCGTCGAGCCCGGCGAGGACCTCGTGGTCGTGCACCCCGGCGCCAGCGTCCCGGCCCGCACGATGGGCCCCCGGCAGTGGCGCGATGCGGTCCGCGCGCTCTCCCGGACGGGGCGTCGGATCGCCGTGACGGGGGGTGGTGAAGAAAAGCGGCTCACCGCGTTCGTCTCGGGGGATGACCGACTTGTGTCCGATCTCGGAGGCCGCACGACGCTTCGCCAACTGGGTCGGTTGCTGGCCGGCGCGGGGGCGCTGGTGACCGGCAACACCGGCCCCGCCCACCTTGCCGCCGCCGTCGGCACACCCGTCGTCGCCGTCTTTCCGCCCACCGTGCCGGCGAGCCGCTGGCGACCATGGCGGGTGCCCCACGTGGTACTCGGCGATCAGTCCGTGCCGTGCGCCGGGTGCCGGGCCCGCCGCTGCCCGCTCGCCGAGCAGGTGTGCGTGAGCGGCGTCAGCGCCGGCGACGTGGTCTCTGCGACCGATCGCCTCGCCGGCGCCAGGTCACCGGAGGCCACGGCATGAGCGGGCTCCGGATCGACCTGGTGTCGGAGCACGCCAGCCCGCTGGCGGCCCTGGGCGGAGACGATGCCGGCGGGCAGAACGTCCACATCGCCGCGCTGGCCCGCGGCCTGGCGGCACAGGGATGCGACGTGACGGTCCTGACCCGGTGCGACGCCGCGGACCTCCCCCGCCGGGTCGGGCTGGCGCCGGGCGTGACCGTCGAGCACGTGGTCGCCGGCCCGCGCGCCGCGCTGTCAAAGGACGACCTGTTCGAGCACATGCCCGCGTTCGCGGCCCACCTGCGCCGCCGCTGGCGGACGGCGCGCCCGGACGTCGTGCACGCTCACTTCTGGATGTCGGGCTGGGCCGCTGCCCATGCGGCCGAGGGGCTGGCCCAGCCGCCGCCCGTCGCCCTCACGTTCCACGCCCTCGGCGCGGTGAAGCGCCGCCACCAGGGCGACGCCGACACCAGCCCGCCGGCCCGCCTGGCGGTCGAGGCCGGGCTGCTGCACCGGGTCGACCAGGTCATCGCCACCTGCTCGGACGAGCAGGCGGAGCTGGACGCGCTGGGCTGCCCGCCCGGTCGGGTGGCCGTGATCCCGTGCGGCGTCGACGTCGCCGCCTTCCACCCCGATGGTCCTGCCCTGCCCCGGAGCCGCGCCCACCGGCTGGTCACGGTCGGCCGGCTGGTCCCCCGCAAGGGGGTCGACGACGTGATCCGGGCGCTGCCGGACCTGCCGGGCACCGAGCTGGTCGTGGCCGGCGGGCCGCCCGCGGGCCAGCTGAGCGGCGACCCCGAGGCCACCCGCCTCCAGGACCTGGCCCACCGGCTCGGCGTGGCCCGCCGGGTCCGGCTGGTCGGGGCGCTCGACCGCGCCGAGCTGCCGCCGCTGCTGCGGTCCGCCGACGCGGTGGCCAGCGTGCCCTGGTACGAGCCGTTCGGGATCGTCCCGCTCGAGGCCATGGCCTGCGGTGTGCCGGTGATCGGCAGCGCGGTGGGCGGCCTGCTCGACACGGTCGACGACGGACGCACCGGCGCGCTGGTTCCACCCCGGGACCCGGCGGCCCTCGCGGCCGCCGCCCGGGAGCTGCTGGACGATCCGGCGCGGCGCCGGCGCCTCGGTCGGGCCGGCGTGGCCCGCGTCCGCCGGCGGTACACCTGGCCCCTCGTCGCGGCCCGCACGCTCGACGCGTACCGGGCTCTGGTCGCCGGGGCCCCGAGCTGGGCGGTGCCGGCATGACCCTCCACGACACGTCCCTGCTCGGCGCGCACCTCGACCGCTCCGAGCGGGGGCTCCGGTCCCTGCAGCCCGAACTGGCCCGCATCGAGCGCTGGGGCGCGCTCCTCCGCCTGCGGCTGAGCCAGGGCGGCCGGCTCCTGGCGGCCGGCAATGGCGGCAGCGCAGCGCTGGCGTACCACCTCACCGGCGAGCTGGTGGGCCGGTACGACCGCGAGCGGGTCCCGTACAGCGCCATCACCCTCACCGCCGACCCGGCGAGCGTGACCGCCATCGGCAACGACTACGGCTACGACGAGGTGTTCGCCCGCCAGGTGGCGGCGCACGGCCGGCCGGGCGACGTCCTGCTGGGGCTGTCGACGTCCGGCCGGAGCACGAACCTGCTGCGGGCCATCGCGGAGGGCCGGCAGCGGGGGATGGTCCTGTGGGCCATGACCGGCCCGGCGCCCAACCCGCTCGCCGCGGTCGTCGACGACGTGCTGGCCATCCCGTGCGCCGACACGCCCAACGTCCAGGACGTGCAGCAGGTGGCGGTCCATCTGCTGTGCCTCGCGTTCGAGCTGGCCGGGGAGCAGGCGTGAGCGCCGGACCGCCCCGGCCCCGCGTCACCGTGGTGGGCGACACGCTGCTCGACGTCGACTGGACCGGCGAGGTCACCCGGCTGTGCCCTGACTCGTCGTCGCCCGTGCTCGAGCACCGTGCCGACCACGCCCGCCCGGGCGGTGCGGGCCTGGCCGCCTGCTTCGCCGCCGACGGCGGCGCCCGGACCCGGCTGGTGACCGCGCTCGGCAGCGACCGCGAGGCCGCTGTCCTGCGGGACCGGCTGGAAGCGGCGGGCGTGGAGCTCGTCGACCTCGGTCTCGGCGGACCCACCCCGGTCAAGCTGCGCCTACGGGCCGGCGGGCGGTCGCTCGCCCGGGTCGACCGGGGGTGCTCGCCGGTCGTGGTCCCTGGCCGGTGGGGCGACGACGCCACCGCCGCGGTCGAGGGCGCAGACGCCGTGCTGGTCGCCGACTACGGCCGCTCGCTGGCCGCGCTGCCGCCGTTCCGGGCCCTCCTGGCCGCGCTGGCCGGGCGCATTCCGGTGGTGTGGGACCCCCACCCCCGGGGGGCCGTCCCGCCGCAGGGCGGCCTCGACGTGCTCGTGCCCAACGCCGCGGAGGCCCGGGCGCTCGCCGGCCCGGACGCCGCCGGCGAGGACGACGGGGCGGTCGCGGCCCGGCTCGCGTGCCGCTTCAGCTGCGCGGTGGCGGTGACGGTCGGCGGCGACGGGGCGGTCCTGGCCGTCCCCGGGGGGCCGCCCCGCCGCATTCCCACCGCAGCCGCCACCGGCGACCCGTGCGGCGCCGGCGACCGGTTCGCGGCGTCCCTCGTGGTCGCCCGCGCGCGGGGCTGCGGCGCCGCCGAGGCTGTCGCCGGCGCAGTGGACGACGCCCGCCGCCAGGTGCTCGGGGGCTTCGTCGGCCCCGGCGGCAGCGGGCTCCCCCTCGCCCCCGAGCCCGGCCCGGCCGGCGGTCCGTCGGACAGGGCGGTGGATCTGGCCGCCCGGGTCCGGGGCAGCGGGGGCACGGTGGTGGTGGCCGGCGGCTGCTTCGACGTGCTCCACGCCGGGCACGTCCGGCTGCTGGAGGCGGCACGGAGCCTGGGCGACTGCCTGATCGTGTGCGTCAACGGGGACCTGTCGGTCCGGCGGCTGAAGGGCCGGCACCGGCCGGTCAACCCGGTCGAGGACCGGGCGGCCGTTCTCGAGGCGCTGGCCCCTGTCGACGCGGTGCTGGCGTTCGAGGAGGACACGCCGGCCGAGGCGTTGACCCGGCTGCGCCCCCACCTGTTCGTCAAGGGGGCCGACCATGCCGGCGCCGGCGAGATCCCGGAGGCGGCGGCGCTGCGCCCCTGGGGCGGGGAGGTCGTGTACGTGCCCCTGGTGCCCGGTCGGTCGACCACCCGGATCCTCCAGGCTGCGGCCACCGGCACGGAGGGATAGGAGGACCGCCATGGCCACGGTGCTCGGCGTCAACGCCGTGTTCCACGACCCCGCGGCCGCGCTGGTCGTGGACGGGGAGACGGTGGCGGCGGCGGAGGAGGAGCGGTTCAGCCGGCGCAAGCACGGCAAGGAGCCGGTGCCGTTCTCGGCCTGGGAGCTGCCGGTGGCGGCGATGCGCTGGTGCCTCGACCACGCCGGCCTCGCCCCCGGCGACGTGGACGCGGTCGCCTACTCCTACGACCCCGACCTGGCCCCGGCCGGCGGGCCCGACGTCACCGCCGACGAGTGGGAGGGCCTGCGCACGCTGTACGTGCGGCGGGTGCCGCGCTTCCTGGCCACCGCGCTGCCGGGCCTCGGCCCCGACCGGGTCGACTACGTCGCCCACCACGTCGCCCACGCCGCCTCGTCGTGCATCGCCGCGCCCCACGAGACGTCCGCGGTGCTGGTCCTCGACGGCCGGGGCGAGCGGGCCTCGCACCTGGGCGGCAGGTGGCGGGACGGCCGGCTGGACGTCCTGGCCGCCCAGGCCCTGCCTCACTCGCTGGGCCTGCTGTACGAGGAGGTCACCGAGCACCTCGGCTTCCGGCGGTCCTCCGACGAGTACAAGGTGATGGCGCTGGCCAGCTACGGCGACCCCTCCCGGTTCGGGCCGGTGTTCACCGAGCGGGTCCGGGCCGACGGCGACGGCGGCTTCCGGGTCGGCCGCATCGACCTGGGCGAGCTGGTCCCGCGCCGGCAGGCCGGCGAGGGCTGGGACGACCGCCACGCCGATCTGGCCGCCGCGGTGCAGGTGCGGCTGGAGGCTGTCGTGCTCGACCTGGCCCGGTGGCTGCACGCCCGCACCGGCGAGCGCGCGATCACGCTGGCCGGCGGGGTGGCGCTCAACTGCGTGGCCAACGGCCGGCTGGCGGCCGAGGGGCCGTTCGAGCACGTGTGGGTCCAGCCGGCGGCCGGCGACTCGGGCACGGCACTGGGTGCCGCTCTGGCCGCCGCCACCCGCCGGGGCGACCGCTGCGCCCCGTTCGGGACCGCGGCCCTCGGCCGCGGCTGGCGGGAGGACGAGATCGAGGCCGCGCTCAAGGCCGCCGAGCTCCCGTACCACCGCCCCGATGGATCCGGGGACCTGGCCGACGAGGTGGCGGCTGCGCTGGCCGAGGGGGCGGTTGTCGGCTGGTTCGAGGGCCGCAGCGAGTACGGGCCACGGGCGCTCGGGCACCGGAGCCTGCTGTGCGACCCTCGCCGGCCCGAGAACCTCGGCCGCATGAACGCCATCAAGGGCCGGGAGGAGTTCCGGCCCGTGGCACCGATGGTTCTGGCCGACCGCGCCCCGGACATCTTCGAGGGCGTCCACCCCAGCCCCTACATGCTGTTCGTGCACCGCGTCCGGGACGGCTGGCGGGACCGCATCCCGGCCGTCGTCCACGTCGACGGCACCGCCCGCATCCAGACCGTCGACCCGGGCGACGAGCCGCTGATGGCGGCGACGCTGGCGGCGTTCGAGCGCCGGACCGGGGTCCCGGTGCTGGTCAACACCAGCTTCAACACCGCGGGGCGACCGATGGTGGACACGCCCCGCGACGCGCTGGAGTGCTGGGGCTCGGGGCCCGTCGACCTGCTGGTGCTGAGCCCGTTCGTCCTGCGGCGGCCGCGGTGATCGACGTCGTGGTGCCGACCGTCGGACGCCCGTCGGTGGGGGTGCTGCTGCGGTCGCTGACCCGGGAGCTGCCGGCCGCGAGCACGGTCGTGGTGGTCGACGATCGCCCCGCCGGGACCGGGCCGGCCGTCCCGGTGCCGGACGACCCCCGGGTCCGGGTCGTGCTCGGCGGTGGGCGGGGACCGGCCGCGGCGCGCAACGCCGGCTGGCGGGCGACGGCGGCGCCGTGGGTGGCGTTCGTGGACGACGACGTGGACCTCCCGACGGGCTGGGTGCGGGGCCTGGAGGTCGACCTGGCCGCGGCGGCCGCGGACGTGGGTGCCGTCCAGGGTCGCATCGACGTGCCGCTGCCGGCCGGGCGGCGCCCGACCGACTGGGAGCGGAACGTCGCCGGCCTGGCCGGCGCGCCGTGGATCACGGCCGACCTGGCGGTCCGGCGGACGGCGCTGGAGGCGGTGGGCGGGTTCGACGAGCGCTTCCCCCGGGCTTACCGGGAGGACACCGACCTGGCGCTGCGGCTCCTCGACGCCGGCTGGACCCTCCGGAGGGGCACCCGCCGGTGCCGCCACCCGGTGCGGCCCGCCCCGTGGTGGGTCAGCATCCCCGCCCAGCGCGGCAACGGCGACGACGTGCTCCTGGCCCGGCGCCACGGGCGGAGCTGGCGCCGCCGGTTGGGGGTGGCACCGGGCGCGTTCCGGTGGCACGCCGCCACCACGGCACTGGCCGGCGCGGCGGTGGCGGCGGGGCTCGCCGGCCGGGGGCGTCTGGCGACGGCGAGCGGCCTGGCGTGGGCGGCCTCGACCGCCCGGTTCGCCTGGGGGCGGGTCGCCCCCGGTCCCCGCACGCGGCGGGAGGTCGGCGCCATGGTCGCCACCAGCGCCCTCATTCCGCCGGCGGCGGTGTGGTGGCGGGCCCGGGGTACGGTCCGCTGGCGCGGCGTCGGGCGGGCGTGACGTGCGCATCGCCGCGCTGCGAGCACTGCCGGGGGTGGGCGACCTGCTGTGCGCGGTGCCGGCGCTGTGGGCGGTCCGGGTCGCGCACCCGCGCGCCCGGATGACGCTGCTCGGCCTGACCGGGGCGGCATGGTTCGTCGAGCGCTTCCCCCACCTGCTGGACGATCTGCTGGTGGTGGAGGGCGTGAGCGGGATCCCCGAGGTGACCCCCGACCGGTGGGCGTTCGTCCGGTTCACCCAGGCCGCCCGGGCTCAGCGGTTCGACCTGGCGCTCCAGCTCCACGGCAGCGGGGTCACCAGCAACGCCGTCGCGGCCTCCGTCGGCGCGGACCGGGTGGTGGCGCCGGGGGAGGCGCTGCCCTACCGCGACGACATCCCGGAGATCCACCGGCTGCTGGCCGTGGCGGAGGCCGCCGGGTGCCCGCCGGCCGGCGACGAGCTCGAACTGCCGGTGACGGCCGCCGAGCGGGCCCGGGCGGCGCGGGTCGCCGGCGAGGGCCGCCCGCTGGCCTGCCTGCACCCCGGGGCGAGCCGAGCCTGCAACCGCTGGCCCGCGGACCGGTTCGCGGCGTTGGGCGACCACCTGGCCGGCCGGGGGATGGCCGTGGTCCTCACCGGGACCGCGGGCGAGTCCCGGGTGACGGCGGCGGTGGCCGGCGCGATGCAGGCGCCCGCGCTCGACCTGGCCGGTCGCACCGACATCGGCACGCTGGCGGCCCTCTTCGAGCGGGCCCGGGTGGTGGTCAGCAACGACACGGGCGCCGCCCACGTGGCCGCGGCGGTGGAGGCGGCCAGCGTCGTCGTCTACCCCGCGACGGGCGACCCCGACCGTTGGGCACCGCTCGACTCCCGCCTGCACCGCCGGGTGACGCCCCCGCCGGGCGAGGCCTGGCCGGTGACCGGGGGCGTGGTCGCGGCGGTCGACGCCCACCTCGACGAGGTGGCGGTGTGAGGCCCCTGCGCATCCTCACCTGGCACGTCCACGGGAACTACCTGTGGTATCTGTCCCACGTCCCGCACGAGCTCGTGCTGCCCGTTCGGCCCGGGCGCCCCCACGGCTATGCCGGGCGGGCCGGGGCCTTCCCGTGGCCCGACTCCGTGTCCGAGGTCCCCGCCGACGAGGTCCCCCACGCTGATGTCGACGTCGTGCTGTACCAGAGCCACGGCCACTGGTCGGTCGACCGTCTCGAGTTGCTGTCCGACCGCCAGCGGGCGCTCCCCCGGGTCGTGATCGAGCACGACCCGCCTCGGCAGTCCCCCACCGACACCCGCCACCCGGTCGACGACCCGGGTGCGGTGGTCGTGCACGTCACCGCCTTCAACCGGCTGATGTGGGACAACGGCGCCACGCCCACCGTGGTGATCGAGCACGGTGTGGTCGTCCCCGACCGGGCCCGCTACCGGGGCGACCTGCCCCGCGGGCTCGCCGTGGTCAACGACCTCGCTGCCCGGGGGCGACGGCTGGGCGCGGACATCTTCGTTGACGCCCGCCGACGGGTCCCGCTCGACCTCGTCGGCATGGGATCGTCCGAGGTGGGCGGGCTGGGCGAGGTCCAGCCACCCGACCTGCCGGAGTTCATGGCCGCGTACCGGTTCTACTTCCACCCGGTGCGCTACACGAGCCTCGGCCTGTCGCTGTGCGAGGCCATGACGGTGGGCCTCCCGGTGGTCGGCCTGGCGACCACCGAGCTGCCCACGATCGTCGAGGACGGCGTCAACGGCATCGCCCACACCGACCCCGACCGGCTGGTCGACGGGATGCGGGCGCTGATCGAGGACCCGGCGCTGGCCGAGCGGCTGGGCAAGGCCGGCCGGGAGACCGCCCGCGAGCGGTTCGGGATCGAACGGTTCGTCCGGGACTGGGACCGGCTCCTGCGGAGCCTGTGAGGAGGACGTCAGTGATGACGCAGCACATCGACGGGGCGCACGTGATCGTGACCGGCGGGTCGTCCGGCCTCGGCGCGGCCGTCGCCACCCGGCTCGCGACCGACGGCGGACGGGTCACCGTCCTGGACCGGCGGCCCTCGCCCGCCGGCCTGCCCACGGAGATCGTCGACCTGGCCGACGGCCGGGCGACCGAGGACACGGTCCGCCGGGCGGCCAAGGACGCCGGTGGCCTGTGGGCGGTCGTGACCTGCGCGGGCATCGACCTGCCCGGCCGGCTGGAGGACGTCGACCCCGAGGACTGGGAGCGGGTCGTGGCGGTCGACCTGCTGGGCACGGTGGCCGTGGTCCGGGCGGCGCTGCCGTGGCTGCGGGAGGCCCGGGGCCGCGTCGTCACCGTGGCCTCGACGCTCGGGCACCGGGCGGTGTCCGACGCCACCGCCTACTGCGCGGCCAAGTTCGGCGTGGTCGGCTTCACCCGGGCGCTGGCGGCTGAGCTGCGGGGCGACGTGGCGGTCACCCTGCTGACGCCGGGCGGCATGGACACGGGGTTCTTCGACGACCGCGACGAGCAGTACAAGCCGCCGCCGGACTTCCGCCTGTGCGATCCCGCCCACATGGCCGGCGCCGTCGCCTTCGCGCTGGCCCAGCCGCCGGGCTGCGAGGTCAGGGAGCTGGTCGTGACCCCGCCCCAGGAGTCCACCTGGAACTGAGGCCGCGAGCGGGTCATCCGTTCGGTGGTGCGCTGGAGATCGCGTCGACGAGGTCGCCGATCTTGGCATCGGGCATGGCTCGGGCGATGTCGGCTTGGCTGACCATGCCGACGAGCGATTGGCCGTCGATGACCGGCAGTCGGCGGATGGCATGGTCCTTCATCGTGCGGATGGCTTCTTCGGCGCTGTCGTCCGCGCCGATGGTGACGACCTCCGAGGGGTCCACGAGCTCGCCGAGTCGCACGACGTTCGGGTCCCGGCCCTCCGCGACGATCGTCAGTGCGAGGTCCCGGTCGGTCACGATCCCGGACAGGCGGCCGTCGGGGCCGCACACGGGAACTGCGCCGATCCCCTTGGAAGCCATCGTCCGTGCCGCATCGGCGGCGGTCGTGTCCTCGGAGCAGAACGCCGGCTCCGGCGTCATGATCTCGCGTGCGGTGGTCATGTGGGTCTTCCTCCGTGGGTTCTCCATGTTCGCCGCCTCGACGCGGCTGTCCGATCCTCCACACGAGAGGTATGCCCCGCATCCTTCGCGAGAAACCCGGTGCTCAGGTCGGGTGCTCGGTCGATGTGTCGACCGTGGCGTCGACCTCGTAGGACCACCGATGCGTTCCGGCGGCGACGTCGTGCTCCGTGCCGTCGGTGCCGGGGAGGGCGACGGCCGCGGTGGTGTTGGGGGGGACCTCCGCCTCGACGGTGGCGTGCATCCCGTCGAGGGACCAGCGGCAGGCGGCGCGGCCGTAGGGCGTCATGAGCGTGCACGATGCCGACGTGAGGCCCGCGCCGGGGACGGGCGCGATCCGCAGGCGGCGGTAGCCGGGGGCGGCCGGGGCGATGCCGCCGATGACCTGGTGCATCCAGTCGGCGACGCTGCCGAAGGCGTAGTGGTTGAACGAGGTCATCTCGCCGGGGTTGATCGTGCCGTCGGGGCGTAGGCTGTCCCATCGCTCCCAGATCGTGGTGGCGCCCATGGTCACGGGGTATAGCCAGGACGGGCACGACTCCTCGGTGATGACCCGGTAGGCCGTCGCCGTCTCACCGACGGCGGTGAGGGCGGGGAGCACGAGCGGAGTGCCGAGGAAGCCGGTGGCGATCCGGTGGTGCCCCCTGCGCAGCAGGTGCGCGAGGCGGGCGCCGGCGTGGCGGCGCTGCTCGGGCCGCTCGTAGAGGCCGAAGCAGATGGCGAGTGCGTAGGCGGTCGGCGAGTCCGAGCTGATGCGCCCGCTTGGCGCGACGTACTCGTCGCGGAACGCCTGCCGCACGGCCGCCGCGAACTGGCCGTACTCGGCGGCGGCGTCGCCGTGACCGAGCAATTCGGCGGCGTCGGCGACGAGCTGCGCGGAGCGGGCGACGTAGGCGGATGCCACGAGGACGGCATCGGTCTGTGCCTTCGACGGGTTCTCCGGCGGTGCCGTGGGGTCGAGCCAGTCGCCGAGCTGGAACTCCTCGGGCCAGAGCAGGCGAGCCCCGTTGCGGCGCCGGACGTGATCCACCCACCGGCGCATGCTGTCGTACTGTCGGGCGAGGCGGCCGGCGTCGCCGTAGCGGTCCTGGAGCACCCAGGGGACGATCGTCGCCGCATCGCTCCAGCCGGCCGCGATGAAGAAGCGGAACCCGGGGATCGGCTCCGCGGGAACGTAGATAGGGATCTGCCCGTCGGGTCCCTGGCTGGCCCGCACGTCCTCGAGCCAGTCGGCCAGGAAGCCGTCGGCGTCGTAGAGGAACGACGCCGCCGGGGCGAAGACCTGGAGGTCGCCGGTCCAGCCGAGGCGCTCGTCCCGCTGCGGGCAGTCGGTCGGCACGTCGACGACGTTGCCGCGCATGCTCCAGACGACGTTGCGGTGCAGCTGATTGAGCAGCTCGTGGGAGCACGAGAACGTCCCCGTGGGCTCCATGTCGGAGTGGATGACGATGGCGGTGAACGCCGCCGGATCCAGTTCGCCCGGCCATCCGGCGACCTCCACGTAGCGGAACCCGTGGAAGGTGAACGACGGCTCCCACGTCTCCGGCGCGCCGCCGCGGAGCGTGTAGCGGTCCGTCGCCTCCGCGTTGCGCAGCGGCCGGGTGCCGAGCTCGCCGCGCTCGAGCACCTCGGCGTGGCGCAGTGTGACCGTCGTGCCGGACTCGCCCTGCACGCTGAACCGGACCCAACCGACGAGGTTCTGACCGAAGTCGAGGATGGTCCGGCCCGACGGCGAGCTCAGCACGTCGAGGACGGGGAGCTCGTCGATGCGGCGGACCGGGGGCCCGATCGGGGCGACGAGCGCCCCGACGGCCGGCTCGAACGTCGCGGCGGCGTGCCAGCCGATCTCGTCGAAGCCTGGCTCCGCCCACCCGCGGTCCGCACGTCGGGCGTCGTAGGTCTCGCCGTTGTAGAGGTCGGCGGTGTCCCACGGGCCGGGCGCGACCAGCCAGGTCCCATCGGTGGCCACGACCTCGACGGTGCCGTCCTGGTAGCTGAGCTCGAGCTGGGCGAGGAGCCCGATCCGGTCGCCGTAGACGTTGCGGTTCATCTCCCAGCTGAGATGCCCGCGCCACCAGCCGTCGGCCACCGTGGCACCGACCACGTTCTCGCCGGCGGTGACGAGTGCCGTCACGTCGTGGGTGTCGTAGCGGAGGCGGTGCCCGTAGGCGGTCCAGCCGGGCGCCAGTACGTGATCGCCGACCGCGTGGCCGTTCAGGGCGATCTCGTGGACGCCGGCCGACGTGACGTAGAGGCGAGCCTTGACGACCGGTCCGGCGGTGGTGAAGGTCCGGCGGAAGCGTCGGGGACGCTCGTCGCCGTCGTCCGGCGCGGTGATCCACGCCGCCGCCCACTCCGAGGCGTCGAGGAGGCCGGCCTCGACGACGAGGGGCTCGCTCCACGGCGCCGCCGAGCCATCGGTGCCCCAGACCCGCACGCGGACCCGGCGCTCCTCGCGTGATCGCAGCGGCGTGGTCGGCCAGGCGACGAACACCGACTCGTCGTCCTCCACCCGACCGAGGGCCTCGCCGTCCACCTCGATCTCGTAGGCGGCCTGGGCCCAGCCCGGTGCGGGCGTCGAGGTGATCCACGACAGACGCGGCGTGGCTTCGCCGATGCCACGCGCGGGAGAACGGCGGTACTCGGCCCGGAGGCGTTCGACGACCGGCTCGGCGGGCAGGTTCTCGGTCACGGCAGCTCCATCAGCGGAGGGCGGCGGCGAACCGGTCGTGGTGGTCGGTCCATGAACACGAGGCGCTCGCGTCCGTCCTCGTCGATGCAGACCCGGCCCGCGTTCGCGCTCCCGCCATCGAGCTGCTGCTCAGCCATACCGCCACCTTTGCGCAAATCCGGTTGCTGTGATCCCACCGCGGCGGCACGGTGAAGTGGTGTCGACTGCACGACTCGTCGCCCTCTGCGTCGATGCGAACGATCCGCTTCGCCTCGCGCGCTTCTGGGCCAGCGCGCTGCGCTGGGAGATAGACGGCGAGACCAGTGATGGGATCAGGCTCCTGCCGACCGATCACACGGCGTTCGGGATCGTGTTCCGGCCCGTTCCGGAGGCCAAGGCCGGCAGGAACCGCATCCACCTCGACCTGACGAGCACATCGCTCGAGGACCAGAACGAATCGGTGTCGACGTTGGTCGAGCGCGGTGCCCGGCACATCGACGTCGGTCAGCGCGCGGACGATCCCCATGTCGTGCTCGCAGACCCCGAAGGCAACGAGTTCTGCGTCATCGAGCCCGAGAACTCGTTCCTCGCCGGCTGCGAACGACTGGGAGCGTTGGCCTGCGACGGCTCGCGAGAGGTCGGGTACTTCTGGAGCAACGCGCTGGGTTGGCCGTTGGTCTGGGATCAGGACGAGGAGACGGCGATCCGAGCGCCCGACGGCACCGGGCCGTTCATCACCTGGGGTGGCGGACCGGACCTGCCGAAGGTCGGGAGGAACAGGCTCTATCTCGAGATCGCCCCGCCCGGCGACGGGGATCACCAGGCGGCGGTGGACCGTCTGGTCTCGCTCGGAGCGGCTCGAATCGACACCGGCCAGGGTCCCGTCGGTGCGGTGCTCATGTCCGATCCCGACGGCAACGAGTTCTGCGTGTCGCACCTCCGCTAGCACTCGCCCGGCTACGGGCATGTGGCCTCAGCGCCCGGCGAGGAACGGTGTGATCAACGCGAACACCTCGTCGGGGCGCCGCGTCACGCCGACATGCGTCGTCCCGGGGAGCACGGCGAGTTCCGCGTGCGGCAGGAGCTCGATCAGCTCCACCACGTCGCGCAACGGCGAGAAGTCGCGGTCACCGAAGATCAGCAGCGTCGGCACCTGCAACGATCGCAGCTCGTCGGTCCACCCCGGGAACTCGTGCACCATCGTCGACGTCCTGGCCGCGAACTCGTCGAAGTGCGCGGGGTCGGGAGCGACCGCGTCATAGGCGTCGCGCATCTCCTGAAAGTCAGCCGGGGTCGGCATGCGGTCGTCGTCGAGCGGTGCGCTCTCCCGGCCCGGCGGGCGGTGGGCGTCGGCCGAGGCGACGATCAGCTTGCCAACCCGGGTGGGTGCGCCGAGTGCGACCGCGTGGGCGACGAGACCGCCGAGGCTGAAGCCGAAGAGATCGGCCTCGGCAATCCCCAGATGGTCGAGCAGCGCAACGACGTCACCGGCGAGGGCTTGGATCGTCATCGGGCGGTCGGTATCTGCGGTGTGCCCGTGGCCCTGGAGCTCCACCGCGGTCACCTGCCGGCTTGCCGCCAGGGGTTCTAGCAATGGCCCGAAGTTGAGGTCGATGGTCATCAGGCCCGGGCTAAGGGTTCCCAACGATTAGGGTAACCGCTATCTTATGGCTAACGGTTATCGAGGAGGAGGGTCGATGCGGCAGGAAGCGGTGCTGGCGATGCTGGCCAAGGAGCCTTCCTACGGCTACGAGCTGCGGACGCGGTTGGGCCAGGCGCTGGGCCCCCTCGGGGAGGCGATGAACAAGGGACAGATCTACGTCACGTTGACCCGGCTGGAGAAGGCCGGGCTCGTGACCTCCGAGAGGGCGGACGGCCTGGCGGACCGGCCGGACCGCACCGTGTACGCGCTGACCCCGACCGGTCAACAGCGAGTCGCCGAGTGGCTTGCCGAGGTGAGTTGGCCCAAGCCCGACCTGGCCGAGTTCCATCTCAAGCTGGTCGCAGCCGCCGCGGCCGGGCTGGCTGATCCGCTCAGCATCGTGGACGGGCAACGCCGCGAGCTGCTGCGCCGACTGCGCGACGCCCAACGGGCGGCGCTGGGCGAACCGGACCACTCGGACGCCGGCTTGTTGCTGGAGGGCGTCGTGCTGCGCCTGCAGGCCGACCTGCGCTGGCTGGAGGCATGCGAGCAGAACTGGACCATCCGAAGGAGCAGGCCATGAGCGACCGGCGTCGGGACCCGGGGCGAGCTCGTCGCCGGGCTGTTCTTCGACCACTACGCGCCCCGGTTTGCCTCTCGGCGCTGACTCCCGACCCCTGGCAGCCCTAGCGCGCTTGGAGCGCCGCCACGGTCGCGTCGATGGTCTGGAGCGGATCGTCGACGGCCAAGACGACCAGTCGATGAACGCCGGCGTCCGCAAAGGCTGCTATCCGCTCGGGTGTGAGCCTGCCTCTGGGCGTCACGCTGATCTCGAGCTCGCCGAGCGCAGCGGGACGCTCGACGTCTCGGGCCGCGGCGCGCAACCCCTCCATCGACGTGGCGGCGTCGTCCGGCGTCATCCAGTAGCCGTACCAACCGTGGGCACGCCGGATCGCCCGGCGGTAGGCGGCGCGACTGTGACCCGAGGCGACCAGCGGGATCGGGCGCTGGACGGGACGCGGGTGGGCGTCTATTCCGGCGAAGTCCACGAACCGCCCGTGGTACTCGGGCCGCTCGGCGTACCAAAGTGCCTCCAGCGCGTCGAGGTACTCGTCGGTGACGGGACCACGCTCGGCGAAGTTGGCGCCGATCGCCTCGAACTCCGGCTCCAGGTAGCCCACGCCGACGCCGATCATGACCCGGCCGGCGGACAGGACATCCAGCGTCGCCACCTCCTTGGCGAGGACGAGCGGGTTGCGCTGCGGGAGGATCATGATGCCGGTGGCCAACCTCAGCGTGGTCGTGTGCGCAGCCGCCCACGTCAGCGCGAGGAGCGAGTCGAGCGCGGGGTCGCGGGGGTCCATCGGTGACGGTGGCACCTGCGGATCAGGCAGCACGATGTGCTCGCCTGCCCAGACCGAGTCGAAGCCGGCTGCCTCCGCGGCTCGCACGGCGGCGACGAGGCCTTCGGGACGCGCCATCGATCCCATGTTCACGTGGACGAGGCCGAGACGCATGCCCGCCAACCTACGCCGCGCCTCGCCGCGGCGGGACCAGGCGGACCTGGGCCCCGCGGTTGGGGGCCACGGGTCCGGTCATCATGGACAGGTGGAGCTCGATCGGTCGATCGTGGATGCGGCGAGCCGTGCCGTAGTCGCAGATGTCGAGGTCATCGGCCAGACCCGGCGCGGCGAGTCGGGCACCACGTTCGACGTGCGCGTGGGTGGCGAAGCAGCCGTTCTCAAGGTTCTCGCCAACGGGCCCCACGTTGTCGACAACCAGCAGCGGCTCGTACGCCTCCTCGACGTACTGCGAGAGCGTGGTTCCCCGGTCCCGGAGTACTTGGGCGTAGCCAGCACGGACGATGCCGTCGTCACCGTACAGCGCCGCATGGCGGGCGAGGTCCTCGAACCGGGACCGGGCGAAGCGATCGACGCCGACCTCGTCGAGGCAGTGCTCCCGGCGCTGCTCGACGCGGTCGAGCTGCAGGCCGACGCCGGCGACTTAGCGGTTGCGCCCTGGCCTGGGTGGCTGCTCGACACGCTGGCGTCCGGTGGGGATGGCTACTGCCTGCACGAAACCATGCGTCGCCGACCAGACACCCGCTCGCTGCTCGATCGAGTCGTCGACATCGGTTGCGAGTTCGGACGCGGCCCAGTCCGCACGACCGACATCGTTCATTTCGATCTGAGCCCCGCCAATGTGCTGCACGAGGGCGGGCACCTGACCGGGGTCGTCGACTGGAACGTGCCATTCGTCGGCGCCAGCCAAGGCGATCGGGGCTTCGACGTGGCCACCCTTCTCTTCTACGGCTACGACAACACCCGGACTCGGGACCGCCTCTGGGCGCACGCCAGCGCCATCAGCGGAGCACGATGGGTCGCCGTGTACCTGGCACATCTCGCCCTCCGTCAAGTCGAGTGGTCGGTTCGGCACCACCCCGGCTCGTTCGGCGAGCGACGGTTCAGCGAGATCGCGATGCTCGTGCTCGACCACTGCGAGCAGCTCGTACCGTGACCGCCACTGGGGCACACAGCAGATGACGGTCTGCGACCGGTCGGGGGGTCTCGCCCGGGTGGGGCGTGTGGGGCTGGCTGGAGTCGAATCAGCGACCCCACCCTTTGTCACGGCTGACGGTTATCGCCGGAGGGCGTCCTTGACCTTCTCGCCGGTCTGCTTGATCTTGCCCTTAACCTGGTCAGCCTTGCCCCGCCGCCGGAGACGGTCGTTGCCGGTGGCCTTGCCGGCCGCTTCCTTGACCCTGCCTTTGACGCGTTGTGCCGTGTTCTTGGATTTGTCGACTGCTCCCATGGGTGATCCTCGTCAGCGGTCAGTTCGATGTGAGGCGCATGAGGCGGGCGTAGAGGGCCCGGTAGTCCTGCATCGCCACGATGAGGTCATCGGTCGAGCTCTCCGTGCTCTGCCACCGGCCATCGACGCCCTCACGCTCATCGGTGATCGAGCGCACGGTCTCGTCCAAGATCTCGACCACCAGAGCACTGGCGCTCTCGACCGTGCGCCGGGGATCGTCGATGAACCCGCCCTGGATGGCGTCCCAGCGGTCCTGGTAGCTACCAGTCCCAGGATCCATCGCGGTGTCGGGGCCAACCGGCGCGAGCTTCTGCACGGCGTCTGACCCGGATGGGCGGTCGACCGCTACCGGGTCGATCCTGTCGGCTTCGTCCGCCAGCTCGGGCTCAGCGGGCTCGACGGCTTCATCGGTGTCGACGAGTTCCGGCTCGGCGTCTTCAACTTCGTCGGTGTCCTCGTCGACGGCGTCACGCTCACGGGACCGCGCGGTCTCAGGCGCCTCCTCGACAGGCTCCTCGATGTCAGCGTCGGCGACGTCGACTGCTGTGTCCGTCCGGGGGTCCTCCCGCTGGTCTGTCGGGTCGTCGTTGCGGCCCAGCTCGTCGTTCTCAGCCAAGTCGTAGTCGGCCGGGCGGTCGGTTTCGTGCGTAGTCACAGGGCACCTCTTTCAGGAAGATCGTGATCGTCGCTGTCCTTGGTCCCGGCGTCGGGGACACCATCGGCCAGCAGTTCGGAGAAGAGTGCGCGGTAGCGCTGGAATGCCTCGCGCAGATCGTCGGTCGACGCCTCCTGCAGCTCGCTCCGAAGCTGGATGGTGTGCGCCGTCCGGTAGTTGTCGACCAGCTGGGGGTGGTCGACGGACATCATCTCGACACGTTCGTCGAATTCATCGACGGGATAGCCACGCTCTCGCATCACCGTTTGAACGAGGCCATCGGCCTCCGCCACCGTCTGCTCGGGCTCGTCGATGAAGCGCTGTTGCACCTTCAGCCATTGCTCCGCGTACGCCTGGCGTGCCGCAGGTTCGAGGTCTCTGATCTCCAAGGTGCCGCGTCGCTTGACGCGCCCGCGCAATTCGGCCTCGGCGCTGCGGCGGTCACCCTCCTCGTCGACCAGGCGGTCATACTCCGGTCCGAACCGTTGCTTCAAGGACCGAGACCGCAGCTGTGGGATCGCCACCACAACGATGACGAGCACGACGACGATGGCCAACACCACGAGTAACCAGGTCATGAGGGAACCCCCTATCGGTGCTCCTCCCTTACCCGCGCCTTCGGTGACTCAGTACGCCACGATCGGATCGTCTGGGGAGGGTTTCGGTTGCGGGTTCTCACCGGCGCGTCCGGCTTGGGACTCGGTTGTCGTACGCGGACTCTCGGGTCCAGCCCGCTGACTGGTCCTGGTTCACACGGCCTGTGTCGTGTTCGGCCGGTCGTTCGCTGTCCACTGGGCGCCGAGGCTGGTGAGGCTGTGGCGGACTGACTGGCCCTGTCGCCGGCTGGTCACGAGGCCTGCATCGCGGAGGACGGCTGCGTGGGTGGACGCCGAGGCCAGGCTGATCCCCAGCATGCGGGCAAGTCCACTCGTCGTGTGCTCGTCGGCCAGAGCGCGGAGCACCCGTGCCCGGGTCGTGCCCAGTACCGCGGCGAGCGGATCGGGTTGGCTCTCGGTCGCGGTCGGAGCCATCCATGCGAAGCGGCCTAGCGGGTACACGAGCGTGGGTTGGGTCCAACGCCCGGTGAAGCCCGGGCGGGTCCACAGCGACGGCATGAGCTGGAGCCCCCGACCTGCCAGTTCCACATCCGCGTCCACGGGCCCGTCAACCTCGACCACTCCGTCGCGCCACCGAATGCCCGGGTGCAGGCCATCCACTGTCGCTGCGACGCCCTTCGTCGCGAGCTGCCAGGCGCGGAATCGCAGGTCGGTCTCGATGACGTGTGCGATCGCCGGCCACAGCAGCCCGAGCACCCGGTCGTGGTAGTCACGCATGGACGAAGCCAGTTCCGTCCGAGCCGACAGGGAGCCGTTCGCCAGGCCGAGGATCCAGGACGACGCCGCCAGCCGTGGCAGGGTCGCCATGTCGTTGCGGATCAGCCGGTCGGGCGTGGACATGACGATGTCGAGGGCTTCCTCCAAGCTGTTCGCCCCCTCGGGCGCGAGGAAGTCGGGGACGTTGCCGTGATCGGGCACCAGCGCCAGCAGGAGGCTCGCCGATGCCGGGAGGCGGACCCCGCTGGCCGCGCAGAGTCGTCGGAAGGGGCTCGTCGGCTGCTGGATCACCTGGGCGCTGACCGAGAGCTCGCAGTAGGGGCCGGGCGCAGCGAACCTCGTGCGGGCAACGTCATCGACACCGAGCCGCAATCGAATCATGCGTGCAACCACCCAAGCCTCGCCCCCGTGGACGAGCCAGGGCCACCAATCGTTCGGCCCGCGGGCCACCCTGTCAAGAGTTTCGGCCGTGGCAGAAAGGCTTGCGGTCGACCAAGCCCCCGGCTGACGCTGTGCCCCTCAGCGCGGGCACGCCAGGGAGGTTCCACCGTGCGCAGATCGACCGCCGTCCTGTCGCGCACGCGTCGTCACAGGACGAACCTCGCCTCGGTCTGGGCAACGTTGCCGACCAGGTCCTCGGGGACGGCACCCATGTCGGTGAGCTCGGCGCCTTCCTCGGCGAGATCGACGGGGACCCCGCAACCCACTGCCCCTGACGGCGACGATGATGACAGGCAGCCACCCGGCTGGCGTCAGGCGAGCCGGACGCCGCCGGTGTCCACCGCCCGGATCAGGTCGAGGCGGGAGGGGCAGCCCGTCTTGGCGTAGACCCGGGAGAGGTAGACCTCGATCGTCTTGCGGCTGTAGTGCATCGCCGCCGCGATCTGGCGGTTCGAGTAGCCCTCGCGGACCAGGCGTACCAGCTGCATTTCTGTCTCGGTCAGGTCGGACGCGGCGCGGGTGACCCGCCGCGGGACCGTGAGGCCACGGGCGCGGAGGCCGGCCGCGGCCCGGCGGCGCCAGGGGGCGGCGCCGAAGGCGTCGAACCCGCGGTAGGCCTCGGCCAGGTTGGACGCCGGGTCGTCGTCCAGCTCGCCCAGGACGAGCAGGGCGTGGGCCCGGGCGACGTCCCACGACTCCGCCTCGGCCTCGTCCCGGTAGGTGCGGGCCACGTCGACGTCGGCGTCCACGATCGCGCGGGCGCGGAGCGCAGGCATGCGGCATTCGAGCCAGCCCGTGCGGGCGGCCAGGGCCTCCATCTCGGCGAGGGCCGCCGCGGCCAGGGCGGGGCGGCCCAGCTCCAGCTGGATGTCCACGACCAGGCCCAGGATCTCGGCCAGCTTCCACACGCTGCCGCCGGCCAGACCGGCCGCGGAGCGCTCCGCGTCGAGCAGGGCCAGCGCTGCCTCCCGCTCGCCCAGCGCGTGGTGGATGCGGGCTCGGGCCACGGCGCCGGCGCGGGCGACCGCCACGATCGGGCTGGCGAGGCCGGCCACCCGGGCGGCGGCGTCGTCGAGGTCGCCGCGGTCCACCGCGATGTCGCAGGCAACGCAGGCCAGCAGCTGGGCCGAGGCCACGGTGCCCCGCTGCTCGAGGTCGAACCCCGTGGAGCCGATCTGGGCAAGGGCCTCGTCCCAGCGCCCCCGCATCCACGTGACCCGCACCCGGGCGGTCTCGGAACTACCGCCGATCGACAGCGGGGCCCCGTCCGGGCGGAGGGCGGTCGCCTCCCGCAGGTGCTCCTCGATGCGAGAGACCAGCCCCGGGCGCCAGTCGGCGTACGCCACCAGCTCGTGAGCGGCCAGCCCCACCGTGGGGGACCCCTCGGCCGGCAGGGCCTCCACCCGGCCGAGCAGGTCGCTGGCCAGCGCCACCTCGCCCACGTGATTGGCGTACTGGACGAGGTGGGCCAGCGCCATCAGCCGGGCGGCGGGCGTCACGCCGGAGTCGTCGAGCGCAGCGACCGCGTCCGCGAACGTGGCGGACGCCTCGGCGTAGCGCCCGGCCTGGAGAGCCAGGTTGGTGCGGATCGCCACCAGCGGGCAGGCGTCGGCGCCCCGCTCTCGCTCCGCGTCGACGATCGCGATCGCCTCGCCGGGCCGCCCACCGAGGTAGAGGTCGTTGACCACCAGCGCGGCGGTGGCGTCGCGGGCCGGGCCACCCGGCAACGCGGCGAGCGCCTCGGCGCCGACCGAGGCCGCCTCCCGGGGACGGGCGCCGACGTGCAAGGCCCGGGCCTGGCCCGCCAGCGCGTCGGCCCGCCGGGGCGAGCCGGCGGGCAGCAGCGCCAGCGCCCGGCGGTAGTAGTCGGCCGCGACCAGCGGGGCGCTGGCCCCGACGGACCGGGCCGCGTCGAGCAGCACCTCGGCCGCGGCCGCGTCGCCCGGCTCGGCCGACGCGGCCACGTGGGTGGCCAGCTCCAGCACGTCGAGGACGATGCCCGAGCGCCGCTCGGCGGCCAGGTCGGCGGCGATGGCGGCGTGGATGCGCCGCCGTTCGGCGGGCCCGATGTCGTCGTACAGCCGGTCGCGAAGGATGGCGTGGGAGAACTCGTAGCTGCCTGCAGCCGGCACCAGCAGGCCCGCCTTCACCAGCCGGTCGAACGACTGGGCCACGCCCTCGGGGGTGAGGCCCGTGAGCCGCTCGGCCAGACCCAGGTGGCGGAGCGAGAAGCGGCCGAACGTGGCTACCACCTTCGCCAGCTCGACGTCCACGCCGGTGCCGAGGGCGAGCCGTCGCAGCAGGGCCGTCGAGCCGGGCAGGCGGGTGGTGGGCGCACCGGGCACCAGACCGGCCGTCCCGTCCGCCACGGCCACGGCGCCGGCGTCCACGAACGACTGGGCGATCTCGCAGGCGAAGAACGGGTTACCCCGGCTGGCGCCCGTCACCGCGCTCGCCAGCTCGTCGTCGGGCGGGGCGCCGATCACCGCCGCCACCAGGCTGCCGACGTCGGCGCGCCCCAGCGGCTCGAGGTCGAGGACCGAGCCGCGGCCGTCGTCGGCCATCCGCTCACCGAGCTGCTCCAGCTCCGCGGCACCGCCACCGGGCCGCAGCGTGACCACCGTGAGCACCGGCAGGTCCGCCAGCCGGATGAGCAGGGCGGCGAGGGCCAGGGACTCGCCGTCCGCCGCGTGCACGTCCTCCAGGACGAGCAGGACCGGACCGCCGCCGCCCACCTCCCGCAGCAGCTCGGCCGCGGCCCGGAAGGCCGGGCCTAACTGCCCGGCGTCGTCCGCACCCGGCGTGGCCTCGCCCGCCATGGCCGCGCGCAGGTCCGCGGCCGCGGCGCCACCCGGGCCCAACCGGGCGAGCACGTCCCGGAAGGCGGCGAAGGGGATCCCGTGGTCGAGGTCGTCGGCCCGGCCCACGACCACCGGGTAGCCGCGGGCCTGGGCCCGGTCCGCCAGCTCGCCCACCAGACGCGACTTGCCGATGCCGGCCTCGCCCCGCACCAGCAGGCACGCGGGCATGCCCTGCTCCACCCGGGTCAGCTGCTCGAGCGCGACCGCCAGGTCGAGATCCCGGCCGAGCAGCGGTGGCGTCCGAACCGTCGACACTGCCCCCCTTCCCGCCCGGAGTGTAGGGAGGTTCCCACTACGCCCGCGGGCCGTCAGGGCGCACCATGGCAGGCAGCGGCTACCAGGGGGAGCGAGGGCATGGACGTGCAGGGCCACTGCGACGACCGGTTCGCCGGCGTCGCCCGCGAGCTCGAGCGCAACTTCGCCGAGCGGGGCGAGCTGGGAGCATCGGTGGCGGTGACCGTCGGCGGCGAGACGGTCGTCGACCTCTGGGGCGGCCGGGCCGACCCGGAGGGCACCCCGTGGGACAAGGACACCCTGTGCGTGGCCATGTCGTCGACCAAGGGCGCCACCGCCCTGGCCGCCCACCTCCTGGCCACGACCGGTGAGCTGGACTTCGACGAGCCGGTCGCCGCCTACTGGCCGGAGTTCGGCCAGAGCGGCAAGGAGCGGGTGCTGGTGCGCCACCTCCTGACCCACCAGGCCGGCCTGCCCGCCCTGCGCGAGCCCGTGCCCGCGGGCGGCTTCTACGACTGGGAGGCCATGGTCGCCCGCCTGGCCGCGGAGGCCCCGTTCTGGGAGCCCGGGACCCGCCACGGCTACCACGCCCTCACCTTCGGGTTCCTCGTGGGCGAGGTGGTCCGGCGGGTGACCGCCCGCAGCCTCGGCCGCTTCGTCGCCGACGAGATCGCCGGCCCCCTCGGCCTCGACCTGCACATCGGCCTGGCCGAGAGCCAGCATGGCCGGATCGCCAGGCTCCTGCCTCCCGCCGACCCCGAGCCCGGCGACCCGGTCCCCGCCTTCCTGGTGCGGGCCATGACCGAGCCGGCGTCGATCCCCGCCCTCGTGATGGCCAACAACGGCGGCTACCTGGTGCCCGGGGAGTGGGACTCCCCAGCGGCGCTGGCGGCCGAGCTGCCCGCCTCGGGCGGGGTGATGAACGCCCGGGCCCTCGCCGGCCTCTACCGCGCCATCGTCCACGACCGCCAGGTCGGGCGGTTCACGCTCGACGTCGAGGACATCGTGCGCATGGGCGCGGTCCAGTCCGCCGCCAGCGCGGATGCCGTCCTGTCCAGCCCCGGTCGGTGGACGTTGGGGTTCCTCAAGGGGGCCGCCACGCCGCGGGGGGTCGAGCCGCCCAGCGTGATCTCGCTGAGCGAGGAAGCGTTCGGCCACACCGGCAACGGCGGGTCGATCGGCTTCGCCGACCCCGGCTGCGACATGTCCTTCGCCTACGTCATGAACCAGATGTCGGCGGCGATGGGGCTGGGGCCGACCGGCCAGTCGCTGGTCGATGCCACCTACCAGGCCCTCGGCTATCGGCGGGCCCGCTACGGCACCTGGGTGCGCTAGGCCCGAGGCGGACGACCATGCCCCTGCTCCAGCTCGACATCGCGGTCGACCGCTCGGCCGGCGACGGGCCCACGGAGGACGCCGACCCGCCGGTGCGGGGCACGCTGGTCCATCCCGACGGCACCGAGGCCTCGTTCGTGGGTTGGGTCGGCCTCCTGGCCCTGCTCCAGCGGGCGGTCGGCTGATGGGCCTCGCCGCCCGCGGGCTCGCCGTCAGCTACGGCGGCGTCCGGGCCGTGGACGACGTCGACCTCGACGTCGAGGACGGCACGCTGACCGGGCTGATCGGGCCCAACGGGGCTGGGAAGACCAGCATCATCGACGCCCTGTCCGGCTTCGTCGCCTACCGGGGCGACGTGCGGCTCGACGGCGAGGCGCTTGACGGCCTGGCCCCCCACCAGCGGGCCCGGCGCGGGCTGGTCCGCAGCTTCCAGTCGGTGGAGCTGTTCGACGACCTCGACGTCCGCGGCAACCTCGCGGTGGCGGCGGAGCGGGTCGGGATCCGGGGCGCGCTGCGGGACCTGGTCGTCCCCCGCCGCTCACCCGGGGGACGCCGGCTCGACCGGGCCGTCGACCAGGTGGGCATCGGCCACCTGCTGGACCGGGCCACCCACGAGCTGTCCGAGGGCGAGCGCAAGCTGGTCGGCCTGTGCCGGGCGCTGGTCGCCGCGCCCCGGGTGCTCCTGGTCGACGAGCCCGCCGCGGGCCTGGACACCGGTGAGAGTCGGGCGCTGGGCGAGCGGCTGCGGGCCATCGTCGACGCGGGGACCGCGGTGCTGCTGATCGACCATGACATGGACCTGGTGCTGGGCGCCTGCGATGCCGTCCACGTCGTGGACGGCGGGCGCACCGTCGCGTCGGGCCGACCCGCGCAGGTGCGCAGCGACGAGCGGGTGATCCGGGCCTATCTGGGGGTGGACGCATGAGCAGCGCGCTGCTGGAGGTGAGCGACCTGTGGGCCGGCTACGGCGGCAGCGCCGTGGTCCGGGAGCTGTCGTTCACCGTCGCACACGGCGAGGTCGTGGCGCTCCTCGGCCCCAACGGCGCGGGTAAGACCACGACCCTGCTGACGGTCGCCGGCCTGCTTCCCGCCCTGGGCGGCACCGTGCGCCTGCTCGGCCGGCCGGTCGACACCCGGGCGCCGCAGCGCAACGTGGGGCGGGGGCTCGGCTACGTCACCGAGGACCGGGGGCTGTTCGGCGGCCTCAGCGTGCGGGACAACCTGCGGCTGGCGGCCCGTCACCGGCGCGACCGTGGGGTCGATGACGCCACCACCTGGTTCCCGGCGCTGGCCCCGCTCCTCGACCGGCGGGCCGGGCTGCTGTCCGGCGGCGAGCAGCAGATGCTGGCCATCTCCCGGGCCCTGGCCGCCCGGCCCCGCCTGCTGCTGATCGACGAGATGAGCCTGGGGCTCGCCCCCCAGATCGTCGACCAGCTGGCCCGGGTGATCCGCCGCGTGGCGGACGAGCGGGGGATCGGCGTGCTGCTCGTCGAGCAGCACGTGCCGCTGGCGCTGGGGATCGCCGACGCGGCCCTCGTCCTCGTGCATGGCGAGGTCGTGGCCCGAGGCGCCGCCGCCGAGCTGGCCGGGCGCCACGATCTGCTCCAGGCCAGCTACCTGGGCGCCTGACGGGTTACTCCCGCCGCTTCCAGGCGTTCCAGTAGGTCACGGACTCGACCGGCTTGCGGTCGGCGGGCCGAAAGTCGGTGCCGGTCGTGTAGGCCACCGGTAGCAGGGCGACCATGGTGACCGTGTCGGGGATGCCGAGCAGCTCGGCCGCCTCGCGCTCGTGCAGCAGGTGCAGCGTGGTGAACGCCGAGCCGAGGCCCCGGCCGCGCAGGGCGAGCTGGAAGCTCCACACCGCGGGCAGGATCGATCCGTAGAACCCGGCCGTGTCGGCCGGCGACGGGTGCTCCGGAAGCCGGCCCAGGAGGCACGGGATGACGTGGACGGGCGCCTCGTGGAGGTGCTCGGCGAGGTAGTCGGAGCTGCGGATGATCGCGCTCTGGTCGTCGCCCCCGGCGGCGCGCACGGCCTGCCGCTGCATCTCGATGTACGGCCCGTACCCCTTGCGGTAGAGGTCGGCGAGGCCGAGGCGCATCTCGGGGTCGTCGACCACCAGCCAGCGCCACGGCTGGGTGTTGCCACCGGACGGCGCCTGGAGGGCGACGCGCAGGCAGTCGAGCACCACCTCGCGCTCGACCGGCCGGGCGAAGTCGAGGCGCTTGCGGACGGCCCGGGTCGTCGTGAGCAGCCGGTCGGTCTGCCCCAGGTCGAACCCGGCGGGAGTGGTGGTCATGGGTGGGCTCCTGCAGTGGCCGGCGCCGGCTCGACCGCCGGCGGGGGTGGGGACGTGGTCGACGGCGACGGGCGGGACCGGCGAGCCAGGTGGCTTCGCACGGTGCCGGCGATGCCGCCCGGGTTGAGGACTGCCGTCGCCACCAGCAGGATGCCCGACACGAGCAGGTAGTGCCGCCCCAGGTCGAAGGTCCGGTCGAGGACGACGTAGCCGATGCCCAGGGGCGCCAGGGCGCCGGCGACCAGCGCGCCGCCGACGCTGGTGACCCCGCCCAGGTAGGCGAAGGCGAGCAGGGTCAGGCTCAGCGACACCGAGAACGAGTCGGCCGAGAGCTGGCCGCGGCTGTAGCCCGTGAGCGCCCCGCCCAGCCCGGCCAGGAAGGCGGAGGCGGCGAAGGCGAGCAGCTTGGCCGCGGCGACGTCCACGCCCAGGGAGGCGGCGGCCCGCTCGTTCGACCGCACCGCCAGCAGTGCCCTCCCGGTGGCGCTGCGGCCGAGGTTGGCGACAGCGAGCGCCGCCCCGGTGAGCACGACGAGGACCAGCGCGCCGAACTGCCAGCGGGCCAGCTCGGCCCCCCTCCGGACCGCCAGGTCGAGGCCGAACAGGCGGGGGTCGGGGACGAGGTTGCCCCGCGAGCCGGCGAGCGAGGGGTTCTGGAACACGAACTGCTCGATGGCCACGCCCGCGGCAAGCGTGACCACCGCCAGATGCACGCCCCGGATCCGCAGCGCGGGCACGGCCACCAGCAGGCCAAGGCCGGTGGCAGCCAGCGCCCCCACCAGGAGGGGCAGCGGGAACGGCAGTCCGGTGCCGAGCTTGGACACCACGAAGCCGGCGGTCCCCGCGAACGCGGCCTGGGCCAGCGAGATCTGCCCGACGAAGCCGGTCAGCACCACCAGCGACAGCGCGAGCAGAGCGGCGATCATTGAGGTGACGACGCCGAAGCGGTAGCTGCCGTCGGTCAGCAGGAGCGCGGCCAACCCGGCGAGGACGAGCGCGCCCACCACCGGGGTACGCACCCGGGGCGTGGGGACGGCCGGCAGCGGGTCCACCGCCGCCGCGCCCCGCTCCGGCAGCCGCCGGCCTGCCACGACCAGGGCGACGACGATCACGATCAACGGCACCGACTCGGCCACGCCCACGGTGGCCCAGGACGGCCACCAGTCCCGCGACGACAGGAACGTGATCTCGGACTCGACCGCGCCGAGGGCCAGCCCCGCGGCGCAGGCGGTGCCCACCGCGCTCAGCCGGCCCACCAGGGCGCACGCCAGCCCGGGCACGACCATCAGTGTCCAGCTCACCGGGTCGAGCCCCACAGTGGGCGCCACCACCATGGCGACGCCTCCGCCCACCACCGCCGCTAGCACCCAGGTCGCGGCGGCCAGGCGGTCGGGCGACCAGCCGAGAAGGATCGCCCCCCGCTCGGAGGACGCCGCCGCCCGGGTGGCAAGGCCCACCCGGGTGAAGCGTCCGTAGGCCCAGAGCGCCACGGCGATGGCGACGACGAGGGCGGCGAACCAGATCCGGTCCCGGGAGAAGGTCAACGTGCTGACATGCACCGGGTCGTCGGGCAGCACCGGCGGGACGGCCCGCCGGCCGGTCCCGAACCGCAGCACCGTCAACGCCTGGAGCGTGATGGCCACGCCCACCGAGGCGACGACCTTGGCCAGCGGCGGCGCCGACCGCAGCGGCCGGAACACCACCAGGTGGATCACCAGCCCCAGCGCCGCGGCGGTGGCCACGCCGGCCGCCAGCGCCGGTCCGGCTGGCAGCGGGGCGCCGAGGTCGAGGCGCCCCGCGGGCAGGACCAGGTCGCCCGTGCGGCGCAACTCGTCGTACACGAAGGCCACCCACACCGCCATGGCGCCCTGGGCGATGTTCACCACTCCGGTCCCCCGGTAGGTGGTGACGAGAGCCATGGCCAGCGCCGCGTAGGCGGCGCCGGCTCCGAGGCCCACGATCAGGAACAGCAGGTGATCGCTCACGTCAGCCGAGCAGCGCGGTCACGTCGACGAAGTCGTCGGTGACCGCCCGCACCGAGCCGTCGGCCTGCACCTGGAAGAACAGCAGGTCGGTGCTGCACGCCGAGTTGCCTGGCATGACCGAGCCGTCGCACGAGATGGTCGGTCCGGCGTAGCTGTCGAAGTCCGCAGTGGCGTCCAGCGCGCCCGCCACGGCCGCCCCGTCGACGGGACCAGTGACGGTGGCCATGATGCGGGACAGGTTGATCATGTCGGCGAAGCTGATGAGGGCGTTGCCGCCGATGAGGTCCTCGTGTCCGGCCGCCCGCATGACCGCGCCGTACTCCTCCAGCTCGGCCTGCTTGGCCGCGGGCGCCGACTCGATGTCGCCCGGGTTCCAGTGGTCGGCGTCGGTGTCGACGCCCACGGCGTCCTCGCCCAGGGCGTCGTGGAGGCCGACGCACGAGGCGGCCAGGATCCGGCCCTGGTAGCCGGCATCCCGGAGGGCGCCCACCATCTCGGCGCACTGGGCGTCGGTGGCGGCGATCGTCCCGCTGACGTCGGGGTCCTCCGCCACCGCGGTGGTGGCCAGGACCGCCCAGTTGGGCGCGGCGGCGTCGTAGTACACGGTCGCGTAGTCGAGGCCCAGCGCGTTGCTGGCCGGCTCCAGCGCGGCGTCGGTGAAGGCGTGGCTGCTGGGCTCGTCGGGCAGGAACCAGACGACCGACTCGGCGCCCTCGGCCGCGTAGAACTGGAGCGCGGCGGCCCCGTAGGCCAGGGCGGCCGCCCCGAAGTAGGTGGCGTTGGGGTCGAACATGCGGGCGGGCCCGAACTGCACGTGGCCGACCAGCGGGATCCCAGCGTCGGCCAGGATCGGCAGCATGGCGTCGCCGCCCAGGTCGGTCCCCTCGACCACCGCCACCACGCCCGCCTCCACGAACTGGTTGGCGCAGTCGATCGAGGCCTCGGGCGAGCCGTCGGTCTCGCACCGGGTGACCTCCAGCGGCCGGCCGTTCACGCCCCCGAGCCGCTCGTTGATGTAGCCCGTGGCCACCTCGTTGCCCACGCGCAGCTCGGGCACCGAGAAGGCGCCGCCCTCGCTGTTGACGAAGCCGATGGCGATGGGCTCACCGGTCGCCTCGGTGCCGACGCTGGTGGCGGTGGTCTCGCCGAGGTCGGTGCTGGTGCTGGACGAGGTGCCCTCGTCGCCCGAGCACGCGGCGGCCACCAGGCTGGACGCGACCAGTGCCGCCACGATGATCCGGCCATGAGAGAAGCGTTGCATCGCTCTGATCCCCCTCGTTGGGCCTCCTCGGGCCCTTGGGGTCAGCGTCCCGCCCGCACCGGGCGGGCGGTAGTAGGGGCCGCCCTACACACGCCCGTCACTCCATCGACACCCCGCCGCTCACAGCCAGGGTGTGGCCGGTCACGTACGAGGCGTCGTCGGAGGCGAGGAAGGCGATGGCCGCGGCGATCTCGTCGGGCCGGCCACACCGCCCCAGCACGGTGGCGTCGATCATGGCCTGGCGGAGGCGGGCCCCCAGCGGGTCGGCCCGCAGGCTGTCGAGCAGCGGCGTTTCGGTCGGGCCCGGCGCGACCGCGTTGCAGCGGACGTTGAAGCGGGCGCCCTCGCGGGCGACGGCACGGGTCAGGCCGATGACCCCGGCCTTGGCCGCGGCGTAGATCGCGCCGCCCACCACGCCGATCCGGCCGGCCTCGCTGGCGACGTTCACGATCGTCCCCGTCCGGCGTGCCACCATCGGGCCCAGCGCCGCGTGGGTGCAGGCGATCACGCTCTTCAGGTTCAGCGCCAGCGCCGCGTCCCACGCGGCCTCGTCGGTGTCCAGGAACAGCGCCGGCTGGTCGCCACCGGCGTTGTTCACCAGCACGTCGATGGGCCCGATCGTCTCCTCGACCTGGGCGACCGCGGCCCGCACCGCGGCGACGTCGGTCACGTCGACCACGACGGCGTCGCCCCCGACGTCGGCGGCCAGCTTCTGCGCACCTTCCTCGTCCCGGTCGCACACGACCACGTGCGAGCCTTCGGCGGCCAGCCGCCGGGCGGCGGCGGCGCCGATGCCCGACGCCCCACCGGTCACGAGCGCGAGCCGCCCCTGGAGCCGCGGCGAGGTCGGAGTCAGCACCCGCCCAGCGTGGCGCCGGTGCACCCCCGCGGGGCAGTAGGGAGCTCCCTAAGAACAGCCACGTGCAGCGCCCCAGATCAGGACAAGGGGTCTCCACGGGCCTCGGCTGCCACCCGTCCGAGCACCCGGAGGGCGTTGGCGCCGAGGATCCCCTCTACCTCCCTGTCGTCGAAGCCGCCGTCGAGCAGGGCGGCCGTCAGCTTCGGCAGGTCGGCCTCGCCTTCGAACCCCGCCATGACGCGAGGGACGCCGTTCATGTCGGTGCCCACGGCGAGGTGGTCGGCGCCAACCGTCTCGGCGATGTGCCGGGCGTGAGCGACCAGGTCGCTGATGCTGCGCACACCGAAGCGACGGGATCGGTAGGGCCAGAGCCCGATCACGCCACCGGTGGATGCGATCGCCCGGAGCTCGTCGTCGGCCAGGTAGCGGGCGAAGTCCTGCAGGGCCCGGGCGCCGGTGTGCGACGACACCACCGGAGCGGTCGCCACGTCGACGACGCCCAGCAGGGTGGCCCGGTCGGCGTGGGCGACGTCGACCACCACGCCGAGCCGGTTCATGCGTTCGACGACCCTCGCGCCGATCGGGCTGAGGCCCGGCGAGGCGTGACGGCGGACCGGCAACCGCCCGGCGTACTGCTGCCAGGGCAGGCACGTGGTGCCGAGAGCGTTGTCGCGCAGATGCACCAGTACGACCACGCGCACGCCACGCTCGTGCCACGCATCGATGCGATCGACGTCACCGCCGACCGCGTCGGCACCTTCGACCCCGAGGACCACCGCAGGCACGCCCCGGGCCCGGGCCCGCCGTAGATCCTCGACCGACTGGGCGACGAGAGCACCGGCGTCACCGGCTTGCCGCTCGATCCGTGCGAGCTGGGCCTCGACGGCATCCCATGGGCTACGGCCGACGTGCCAACGGGTGACGATCGGATCACCGACCGCCTTGGCGACCGCCGCATCGACCCCCGCTCTCCGCAGCAGGTCGAAGCCGACCTCGGCTGGCGCCCGGATCGTGACGCCGCGCCAGACGGTGCGGAACGGTTGCGGAACGAACCCTGGACCGTGGGTGTGCAGATCGACCACGAACGACCGGCGATGGAGCCGTTCCGCCTCGGCGTCGATTGCCTGCGGCACGGAGGTCAGGCCTCGAAGACGACCGTGCGTTCGCTGACCGTGGCCGCGGCTGCCCCGTCGCTGCCGTCCGCTCGCTCGGCGCGCTCGGCGTGTCGCAGGAGGTGCCAGATCGCGTTGCCGAAGAGGTCGAGCTCGGTCGACGCGTAGCGCTCGCCTCCGAAGCTGCGTATCCGCTCGGCCTGCCGGGCCAGGGCACGGGCGTCCTGGCGAAGGATCCGCTTGCCTCGCTGCAGCACGACGGGACGCACGAGGGCAGCCGGCAGGCGGCTCTGGAACCGGACGACGAACCAGGCGCGGGTTCGGAACGGTGACAGCGGCAGGTGGACGATCGTGTTGACGATCCGGAACCATCCCTCGACCGCGTACTCGATCTGGGCGATGGACGGGAGGACGAAGCGGTCCCAGTGGTCGAAGGTGCGACCTGCGCCCTCCCGCAAGCGGATCGGTCCCATGCCCACCGGCTCCCCCAGGTACTGCACCTCGACGCCGTCATCGACCGGGCGGCGCACGGCGGTGATGGAATGGGGGGTGCCGCCCCGGAAGATCCCGCGATGGAGAAAGGCCGTGTGGGGGACATCGAGCTCGTTCTCCAGCGAGGCGTGCAAGGTGCACTCGAGGTCGCCCCGGAGGATCACCTCCCCGGCGCCGGGGCCTCCGACCACGGGGAGGGCGAAGGGACGGCGGGTCGGTTCGGCATCCGGCTCTCCCCAGGCCCACACGATGCCGTCCTGCTCGAGCGCCGCATGAGACGGGACGTGCCGGGTGTCGGCCGGCTGCGCGCAGCCATCCGGGAGTCCGGGGACCCGCACGCAATGGCCGCCACCGTCGTAGGTCCAGCCGTGGTAGCCGCATTCGAGCACGCCCTCGCCCGCGACCCGCCCCGCGGACAACGGGTAGTTGCGATGGGCGCACCGGTCGACGAGGACAGCCGGCACGCCGCCCGCGCCCCGGAACACGGCGAGGGGGGTGTCCATGAGCGTGACCGCCACAGGGCGACGCCCCAGCTCCGACGAGCGGGCGACCGGGTACCACCAGTGGCGCGGGAAGGCCACGGAGTACGACCCGGTTTCCATGCGCCCATCATGCCGGTTCCCGGTCGCCATTGAGCGCGGTCGCCACCAGGCGGCGGCCGCCTGTGAGGAGCCAGCGAGTCAGCCTGCAGGGCTGCGGTCGCTCCGCCTCTTCCCACCTGCATCACACCGCCTGGGGGACGGACAACCGCCGGGATGCGTGAGGCGACGTGGTAGTGCAAGGGTCGCCGTCGCACGGGAGAAGCCGAGCACCATGACCGAGAGCTGGGACATCGGGGCCGACAGCCCCCTACTCGACGTCGCGGCAGCCGACCGCCGGGCGCGGTTCGCCCTGCCCGTGCCCGCACCCGCCGGCGAGCTCACGCGCGTCGGCGGGTTGCTGGCCGGCGCGGCGGACGTGGATATCACGCCGCCGCCCGGGTTGCCCAAGGCCGGTTACTCGCGCAACGCCCATACAGGCGCCGGGTTCCGCTCGCGGCTTCGGGCCCGGGTCGTGCACTTACGGTCGGCCACCGGGTCGCTCGTGATCGTCCAATGCGACCTGCTGGGCGGCTCCGCGGTGGTGCACCGGCTCGTGGCCCGCGCGCTGGCCGCCGTCTCGGATGTCCCCGCGGCCGGGGTGTACGTCGGCGCCACCCACACCCACGGGGGACCCGGGCACTTCCTCGGCACCGACTTCTACAACCGGTTCGCCTCCAACAAGCCCGGGTTCGACGCGGCGTGGGCGCAGTGGCTGGCGGCACGCATCGCCGCGGGCGCCTCCAGGGCGGTCGAAGAGCGCCGGCCAGCCCTCCTGGCCTGGGGCACCACCGAGGTGTGGGGCCTCACCCGCAACCGCTCGCTGGCCGCCAACGTGCGCAACGACGGCCTCGCCGACCGGCGCACGGGGCGCCAGCGGGCCTACGTGGCGGTCGACCCCCGACTGCGCCTATTGCGGGTCGACACCAGGGCTGCCGATGGCGGCCACGAGCCGCTGGCGGCGCTGGTGGTGTTCTCGGTGCACGGCACCGGGGTCCCCATGCGCTCCGAGGTCTACAACGCCGACCTGTGGGCCTACCTGACCGACGAGCTCGGCGAGCGCATCGAGCGGTCGACCGGCGTGCGGCCCGTCGTCGGCGCCGTCGAGGGCACGCACGCCGACGTGGCGCCGGCGCTCCACCCCGGCATGGCCGGCCACCTCGAGGCCGGGCGCCTCGGCCGCGGCATCGGCGCCGCGGCCGCCCGGCTGCACGCCGACCTCGAGGGCGAGCTGACCGACCGGGTCGAGCTCGCCTGCGGCCTGCGCGAGGTCGACCTCGACCGGTCGCGCACGATCGATGGCCTGACCCTCCCCCGGCGCCCCGCGGTCGGCGCCGCGCTCGTCGCGGGGGCGTACGAGAACGAGACGCCGGTCATCCACCGCATTCCCCCGTTCCGCCCGGGCGTGCCCCGCCGCCGCACCGACCGGGCCCAGGGCGGCAAGCGGGTCATCGGCGGGCCCTTCCAGCGTTTCGTCCTGCCCCGGCAGGGGTTCCCCCGGGTGCTGCCCGTGCAGGTCCTGCGCATCGGCGACGTCGCGATCGTAGGCCTGCCGTTCGAGCTCACGGTCGAGACGGGCCGGCGCATCGAGGCGGCCATTGCCGCCGACGCGGGGGACCGTGGCGTCGAGGAGGTGGTGGTGACGTCGGTGGCCAACGAGTACGCCGGCTACTGCACCACGGCAGAGGAGTACGCAGAGCAACGGTACGAGGGCGGCCACACGCTCTACGGGCCCACGACCCAACCGTTCATCGCCGCGCACGCCGCCCGTCTGGCCCGTGAGACCGTGCGAGCCAGGCTGGTCAGCGACCTGATGCCCGAGCGCCGCTTCGACCTGCGCCACCACCGCTACCTGCCCGACGCGGCAGGCCCGCCCGTCGACCGGGCGACCGACGGTCCTGCCACCTTCTCCGACGCCACCGGCACCACCGACCCCATGTGGGAGCAGCGTTGGTGGGACGTCGCTCCCGGCGCGCTGGCCTGGCACGAGCCGCTCGCGCGGGTCGAGATGCGGGATGGCCCCGACGGTCCCTGGCTGCCGGCCGTGGCGCACGGGCGCCGCGCCGACGACCAAGGCTGCGACGTGGAGGTCATCCACCTCGGTCCCGGCGCGCGTGGCCACCGCTACGCGGTGCGCTGGTGGGACCCGGGCTTCCGGGCAGGACGGCAGCACCGCGTCGTGCTCGCCGCCAACGCCGGCCGCCGCGAGCTGGCCGGTGACCCGTTCGACTGAAGAGCGCGGATCGTTCCGGGTGCCGCTGACGGCGGATCAGACGGACCCGGTTCCGGTCGCCGCGTGGGGGACGACGCGGGGGTCGGCTGGTGGTCCTGGTGGTCGGGCCGGCGTCGATCCGGTGAATCGGTGAGATCGTCGCACGCGCGATGTCCGTGCAACGTCTTTGGATGGTCAAGCGGGCAGCCTGGCAGCGTCACCGCTTCCGCGGTGGCCGTTCCGCCCATCGCCGGCCAATGCTGCCAGTCCGCCGACGCAACAGCCGCGACCACACGGCCGAGCTGACCTCGGGGCTTTACCGGCCCAGGGCCGAGGCCGCCATGGGCGACGTCGAAGCGCTCCGCCTGTCTGCCAGACCAGGGAGCAGACCAGGGCCTTCGACGGGTGCGACGTGCAGACGAGATGAGCAGGCTTCGTGGCGTCATCGGCCGCGTGAGGTCTCGCGAAAGGAGATCTCATGAGCTCATCCTCGGCGCCTGTGCCCGCCCCGGAAGGCCCGGCTCCGTTCGCAGGAGCCAGACCTCTTACGACCGAGATCCGTGCTGCCGTCAGATCGCTGCGGAGTACCGCCGCCAGCCCAAGGAGGCGTCATGAGCAACACCGTGGACACCGCGACCGATATTCGATCGTTCCAGATCGAGATTCCGGAGGAGCGGATCGACGACTTGCGCCGGCGCATCGGGGCGACGCGCTGGCCGACCAAGGAGCTCGTCTCGGACCGGTCGCAGGGCGTGCAGCTGGCGACGCTGCAGGAGCTCGCCCGCTACTGGACGAGCGAGTACGACTGGCGCACGGGCGAGGCGAGACTGAATGCGCTTCCGCAGTTCACGACCGAGATCGACGGGGTCGAGATCCACTTCATCCACGTCCGGTCGGGGCATGAGGATGCGTTGCCGCTGATCATGACCCACGGTTGGCCCGGCTCGGTCGTCGAGCTGCTGGAGACGGTCGGCCCGCTGACCGACCCGACCGCGCATGGCGGCAGTCCCGAGGACGCGTTCCACCTGGTGCTGCCGTCCTTGCCTGGCTACGGCTTCTCGGGCGAGCCGACCGAGCTCGGCTGGGCCGCCAGCCGCACCGGACGCGCGTGGGCGGAGCTGATGCACCGCCTCGGCTACACCCGCTACGTCGCCCAGGGCGGCGACGTGGGTGCTCTCGTCACGGACCTGATGGGCCGCCAGGCGGTCGAGGGTTTGGTCGGCTACCACCTGAACCTGCTCACGGCGGTGCTCGCGATCGGCGATCAACTGCCCAAGGAATCCGAAGAGGAACGCGCCGCGGCCGAGAAGGTCGCGATGTTCAGGGAGGACGGCTTCGGCTACTTCCTCGAGATGGCAACGCGGCCGCAGACGATCGGCTACGCCCTGCTGGATTCACCCGTCGGGCTGGCGGCCTGGCTGCTCGACCACGACACCGACAGCTACTACAAGATCTCCCGCGCGTTCGTCGACGGCGAGCCCGTGGGCAATCTCACCCGGGACCACATCGTCGACAACATCACGCTGTACTGGTTGACCGGCACCGCAGCGTCGGCGGCCAGGTCGTACTGGGAGGACGCACGAGCGCTGGCCGCAGCGCTTGCGAGCGGCCAGCCTCCTCCGGCGGTCTCGGTTCCGGTCGGTTTCACGACGTTCCCCGGCGAGATCTGGGCTTCCCCGCGGAGCTGGGCAGATGCGGTCTACCCCGGCCTCGCCTACTTCAACGAGGTCGACAAGGGCGGCCACTTCGCCGCCTGGGAAGAACCGCAACTCTTCTCCGAGGAGCTACGCGCCGCGTTCGCCTCCCTGCGATAGCGCGTCGGTCGAGGCGGCGGCCGCCCAACGCGCGTCGCCCACCCGACAACGGAAACCACCAGCACAGAGATTGCCCCGATCTGGTCTGGGCCAGCAGCCGGACGACCGCGCCTTGCGCGACGGGCGTCACGAGCGGCGACGGCGTGGCCCTCAACGAGGCTGGCCGAGCTCGAGCTCTCCGGGGTGGCAGCGGCTCGTGCACTCAGCGCAGCGCTTCGAGGAATCGCTGCTGGCTGCTGGCCCACCAGCGTCGCCGGCGAGCGAAGCGCTCCTCGCCGTTCATGGCAGCCCATATGGCCACGAAGTTGAGGTCGCCCCCTGCCACCCGCCGGCGCACGAACTCCTCGGTCCGGTCGAGGACATCGTCGAGGCACGCGCCGAGCGTCCGCCGCCCTGCGGCGCCGAGCCCGTAGGCGTCCGCCACGAGGCGCAGCCGACCCGGCCGGTCGGCGGGCCGCCACCCCAGGCGGCCGGCGTTGACGTCGTCGTCCACGGGCACGTACATGCGGGCGAGTGAGGCCAGGTCGAGCTCCGGCCTGCCGGGGGCGGCGACGTCGAAGTCGAGCAGGGCAACGGGTACGCCGTCCCGGAACACGACGTTCTCGGGGCACACGTCGTTGTGGCCCACGATCGGTCCGCCCGCGGGATCGCTGACGTCGGAACTCCACGCGAACGGCGACGGGTCGAAAGCCGAGGCGGCGGCATGGAACCGCGCGATGAACCGGGCTAGTGCGTCGAGCGAGGCGTCCGCCTGCATCCACTCCGGGTACGGCGGCAGCGCCACGTCGCCGTCGATGTAGACGAGCCGCTCACGACCGTCCGGCTCGATGCCAACGGGGACCGGGGCGCCCTCGAACCCGGCGTCCCGCAACGCGCGCAGGAAGGCGTGGATCGCCTCTGCGTGCGGGCCGGCCGGGCGCAGGACGTGATTGCCCACCCGGACCACGCCTCCGGCGTTGGCCACCCCGCCGGCCAGCGGGTGCTCGATCACCCCGTCTTGCTACCACCCGACTCGGCCCATGCGTCGGTCGCGAGCCACGTCCTATCTGCGCAGCGGCTGAGCGTGCGGCCCGATGTGGGCGACCCGCACATCTCGCATAGCGCGCGGAGCGCAAGATCGACGAACTAGTTGGGGCTGGCGATCTGGATGAGGTTGCCGCAGGTGTCGTCGAGGACGGCGACCGTGACCGGCCCGGCATCCATCGGCGCCTGGGTGAAGCGCACGCCCAGGGCACGGAGGCGGTCGAACTCCGTCTTCACGTCGTCGACCGCGAACGAGGTGAACGGGATCCCGTCCTCGACAAGGGCCGCCTTGAACGGCTTGGCGGCAGGATGGCCGTCGGGCTCCAGCACGAGCTCCGTGCCATCCGGGTCGGCCGGCGACACGACCGTCAACCAGCGGGCCTCTCCAACAGGGACGTCGTTCTTCTTCTGGAACCCGAGCATCTCGGTGTAGAAGGCGAGAGCCTTCGCCTGGTCGTCCACCAGGACGCTGGCGAGGTTGATCCTGATCATCGCTTGTCTCTCATTCCTCTCGACTCTCTCGGTCCTCGATGGGCCACCGCTCGACGATGACCTTCAGCGGTGACGTGTCGACGTCGTGGAACTTGTAACGACCCTCGCGGCGCGTGGTGACCAGGCCGGCGTCCGCCAGCACGTCCAGGTGCTGGGAGATGGCTTGGCGCGACGACGCCAACCCGTGCTTCATTGTCAATCGGGAGCAGATCTCGAACAGCGTCTGACCATTCCTGTCGATCAGCTCATCGAGGATGGCCCTTCTTGTCGGATCTGCGAGCGCCTTGAACACGTCACCCACGACACCGGCACGATAGGCAAGCATCTACTTGCCTGTCAATGACCCGCGCCATCGGCCGCGCCGTGTAACCCTGCAGCGGAGATCTCGAAGCGGAGCCTGGGCCTCCGTCCGCGCCACGTCTCAGCGGCCCGGTCGACGAAGGCCGCCCGATCCTCGGGAACCAAGTCCCGCAACACAACGAGATCATCTCGTAGCTCAAGGCCGTCCCCGGGATCACTCACGTGAGCGCTCATCAGCGGATGGCGGTGCGGATCGCGCTTGCGAGCGCCGACAGGTCCGCCGGATCGAACTCCAACCATCCCCGTGCCTCGTCGAACAATGCTGCCTGCTGCTCGGCGTAGGGGACCCCGGGTGGCAGCGGGACCAGGTGCCAATGCACATGCCGGTTGCCTCGCTGGCTGCCGAGGGACAACACGTAGAGACGCTCGGCCACGACAGCCGAGGACAGAGCCACCCCTGCCCGATGAACGAGGCTCTGAAGGCGGAGGTACTCGCCGAGGACGAAGTCACCGGCCACGTGCTCGCGATGCTCGATGGGCGCGACGAGCAGATGACCCCACACCACCGGGTACTTGGCGAGGAAGGCCACCCCGACGTCGTCCCGCCACACGACCTCGTGCTCGTAGCCCGATCTGCCCTCGAGCAGCTCACAGACGAAGCAGGTCGCCCGCGCGCGGGCGACGTACTTCGGCATGTCCCACGCGACCCGTCGTCCCTCCATGGTTCGAGTCTCTCCGACAAGGGGGGCTGATGCCGCAGCGCGTCCCGCCCACGGCGGCGGGCGGTCACCGCCCTGCCCGGGGCCGTGCAGGCTCAGGCGGGGCGGTCGAGGCGGTCGCGGGCGAGGGGGATACCGCAGCCGGACGTGGCGGGTGCGGATCGCCTTGCGGAGCGGATCGAAAAGGCTGAAGTCGTGCACGACGAGGCTCGATGGTCCCCGCGGCGCGAACCGGAACTCGAGCACCGGTTCACCGTCGATCGTCACCGACCTCGCGGCGCGGCCCTCGCTGCCAGTAGCTGGTGGCACGGTGGGCGAGGACCATGGTGGTGGTCGGCTCGATCCGGTCGAGGGCGCGCTGGCTACCGCGCCCGGCTGCGGGAGCGCCGGCGGGCCAAGTGATAGGACGCCGAGGTCAGCCCGTTGGGGTGTAGGACCAGTTGCCGTCTGCCATGACCGCGACGAGGGCGCCCTCCGGGCCGGGCACGATCGCCTCGCCGCTGTAGGCGCCGATGGTGTTCACGAGAAGCTGCTGGATGCGGTCGTTGCCGTAGGCCCACACGGCGAAGTTCCGAGAGCCGTCGTGGGTGAAGGTGGCGATCCCGGACTGTTCGGTGAAGAACACCTGGTCGCCGGCCCCGGTGTGAGGGCCGGCCACCCGGGTCACCTGGCTGAGCGGCAGGACCTCGATGTGCCAGCCGCCGGTCGCCTGCACCTGGAGGTGGGTGGGCGTGCCGACGAACGACTCCTGCATCAGGGCCGTCCCGTCATAGGCGCCGATGGCGTTCACCAGCAGTTCGACTTGTTCTCCGTTGCCGTCCACCGCCAACAGCGCGTTGTTGCGCGAGCCGGTGAACACGGCGTGGACCATGGCGGGCTTGTCACCGATGGCAGTGATGTCGAGCATGGTGTCACCCTCACCGTCGTGGATGAGCGGCGTGAAGATCAGCGGGTCCTCGGTCGTGGTCGTCGTCTCGGGGGCCTCTTTGGTGGGCGGCTCGATGGGCTCGCCGGACGGATCAGGTAAGGCCTCGTCCTCGTCCTCAGCAGTCGCCTGGGGTGCGTCCAGATGGCCGGAGTCGGCCTCGTGGGCACCGCCCGCCAGCGCCCCGAGGGCCAGCAGGACAGCGACGCCGCCGCATGCCAGGACGACCCTCCGGCGCCCGCGATTCGGCTTGTTGGTCACGCTCGGCGCCGGGGTCGATGCGGGTTGGTCCATGGCAACTTCCTTGGTCGCGGGAGCGTCGTTGCTCTCGACCGCCCACAAAGGGTCAGCCGAACACCGCCGGACGGACCGGCGGCATCTCCCCGCACCTTTAGAGGTGCCACGGTACCGCGACTACGACGCCGCATTCCCGGAGCTGAACCCCTCAACGCCGCCAAAGCTCTCAGCGGCGGGCTCTACTACGGCGAGGCCGAGGTGTGAACGCTCGGACCCCGCTGTCAGTCCAGGCAGAACTCGTTGCCTTCGGGGTCGGACATGACGATGAAGCCGGCGCTCATCGGGGGCTCGGGCTCGAAGCGACGCACCCGCGACGCGCCCAGGGCGACGAGCCGGTCGCACTCGGTCTCCAGCGCCGCCATCCGCTCGTCGCCCTGCAGTCCGGGCGCCGCCCGGACGTCGAGGTGGACGCGGTTCTTGGCCACCTTGTCCTCCGGCACCTGCTGGAAGAACACCCGGGGGCCCTCCCCGTCGGGGTCCTCGATGGCCGACCGCGTGTTGCGCTGGTCCTCGGGCACGCCGGCGCGAGCGAGGAAGTCGTCCCAGGCGGCCAGCGGGTCGGCGCCCTCCGGCAGGTCGACCCCGGGCGGGCCTGGGTGGACGTACCCCAACACGTCCCGCCAGAACGAGGACAGCGCCCGCGGGTCGTGGGCGTCGAAGGTGACCTGGATGTGGCGGCTCATCGTGGTGCTCCGTTGGTCGTGGACGTTCGCCACCATCATGGCCCCGGTGGCGGAGC
>Ga0075428_100000336_pt1 | contig 46690 bp, 30 predicted proteins | sample RhiMetdeltSRZDD2_FD_75291 | JGI IMG/M metagenome (GOLD analysis project Ga0075428, IMG submission 75291) | Populus rhizosphere microbial communities from Tennessee, USA - Rhizosphere MetaG P. deltoides SRZDD2 | ecosystem: Host-associated > Plants > Roots > Rhizosphere > Soil | place: USA... | reverse complement strand
CTGGGCCGCTGGCTGCACCTGATCGTGCGCTTCGACCTCGCGTTCACGATGTTCGGCTACGGCTTCGCGAAGGTCTACGGCGGCCAGTTCGGCGTGCTGTCGCTGTCGCGACTCACGCAGGAGATCGGCGACACGTGGCCGATGACGATGGTCGGCACCTTCATGCAGGGGTCGAAGCCGTACGAGCTGTTCGGCGGCGGCGGCGAGGTGCTGGCGGGCCTGCTGCTGTTCCATCCGCGCACGGCGCTGCTCGGCGCGTGCGTGGCGATCACCGTGCTGACGAACGTGTGCGCGCTGAACTGGCTGTACGGCGTGCCGGTCAAGCTGTACTCGCTTCACCTGCTGCTCTACGCCATCCTGCTGCTGGCGCCGTTCCGGCACCGGCTGTGGGCGCTGTTCGTCAGCAACGGCAACGCACCGCCCGTCGACCTGCGCGTCACGACGACGCCGCGCGCGGCGCGCTGGCTGACTGCGTTCGGGTTCGCCTGGGTGCTGACGGCGCTCGTGACGACGCACTTCCAGGGCATCGCGCCGAAGCCGTGGGCGAAGATGATGGAGAAGTCGCCGCTCTACGGCCTCTGGGTCGTCGAAACGATGCGGCTCGACGGCGTCGAGGTGCCGGTCACCGATGCGCAGCGCTGGCGCGACTTCGCGATCGACACGGGCAACATGGCCTGGTCGCGCGAGGCGACGGGCACTCGCCACTGGTTCGAGTTCACCTGGGACGACGCCGCGGGCACCGCGCAGGTCAAGGGCCGCGCGGACAGCGGCGCAGCGGAGACCTGGACCTGCGAGCGCGGCACCAAGGTCACGAAGGTCGATCCGCCGCTGCTCCTGCGCAACGAGGAACGCGGCAAGAAGGTCGACGGCGAGCGGCGCACGCTCGTGCTCACCGGCAAGTGGCAGGGCAAACAACTCGAGCTGCGCACCGTGCAGAAGGTCTTCCGGCTGGAGACCGGGTTCCGGCTGCGGCAGGAGCTGCCGGACTTCTGGTAACCGCTCGGAGCGAGCGATGCCTCGGCGGAAGACGCCGCCGACGGGAGGCAGGAGGTTCTGCGGACCGAAAACGCTGCGGCATTGTTGGTTCGGGCCGCGCGCCAGTTCGCCAACGGGCCGTGCGAAGGCGGTCGAACTCGCAGCCATCGAGGCCCGCTCTGGGAAGTAGTCCCGTCGAGGGCAAGGTGTCGGGACGTCGGGACTTTCTGCGAGAGCACAGAACCAATTGCCGGGCAATTCCGTCGGATATAAGCAAGTTATCGACAACCCGAGCAATCGCGCCTCCCCACGCGGTTGCCTTTCCTTCTGTACAGAGTCTCCCTTCTATGCGCATCCTCTCCACTCTTCTCGGTGTGATCGCGGTGACCTCGGTCTCGGCGACGGCCCAGGCCGTTCTCGTCCCCTCCACGGCGCTCGGCCCGTTCGCTGGCACCAGCGGCAACTACTTCACCGTGGCCGGGATCAATCGCTTCCAGATGATCTACGACACCTCGAACCTCACGAGCCAGGGTGTCTTGTCGCCGATCAACATCACCAACGTGCAGTTCCTGTTCGGCGGCGCCACCCCGCCGGGGCCGAACATCGTGACCTACCCGTCGGTCACCGTGTATCTGCAGCCGGCGGCGGTCGACTGGGCGTCGCAGAGCACCACGTTCGCGGCAAACCAGACCATCCCGCTCCCGACCACGCCGAATTTCACGGGCTCAGTGACGACGATCGCGGGCACGTACTACGTGGACATCGCATTGACCACGCCGTTCGCCTACGACCCGACGACGGGCGTAGACCTGCTGATCGAGGTGGAAGTGAACGGCGCGCCGACCCCGGCGCTCGGCAACACCCAGGCCTGCACCTTCAGCGCGACGCCGCCCGCCAACGCCTGCAACGTGAAGCGCAGCGTCGGCTCGATCACGGCCACGACCGGCGTCAACTCGGCGTTCGTCCCGATCGTCAACCTGCTCTACGGCCCGGTCCCCGGCGCGGCTTCGTACCAGAGCCTCGGCGCGGGCTGCATCGCGCACTACGCGTCGATGTATGAGCTCTTCGCCCTCCCGGCGAACTTCGATCTGAACGGCTCGGCGCTGACGTTCCTCCCCACGGCCAGTGGCTACCTCGCCGTGCGCACGGGTTCGTTCCTGCCCGTCGGTTCGGTGCAGAGCCCGGCGACGCCTTTGGTCCTCGGTGACGACGCCGAGGTGACCATACCGTTGACCGTCGGCTCGTTCCTTGGCCCGACCGGCCCGTGGGCGAACCTGACGATCGTGTCGAACGGCGTGATCTCCGAGACGCCGGGGCACCCGGCGAGCGTCGCTGGCGGCGGCGCCCCAAACAACAACACGTTCCTGAATGCTGCGCCGACCGCGTTCTACAACCTGGCCGACTGGGATCCGTCCGCGGCGACGGGCGGCGGCAACGTCTGGTACGAAGAGAGCGCCAGCGTGATCACGATCACGTGGGAGAACGTGCCGAACTGGGTGACCACGCCACCGGCGCCCGGTGTCAACACGTTCCAGTTCCAGCTGTACCCGACGGGCTTCGTCACGATCGCATGGACCAGTGTCACGTCGTTCGGCAACAACGGCGGCACGCTGGTGGGCTACTCGCCGGGCGGAGTGAACCTCGATCCGGGCAACCGCGACATCTCCGCGATCGGTGCCGGCAGCGTCTTCATCGAAGCTGTCGACATCCCTCCGATGACGCTCACGGCCAGCAATCGGCCGGTGTTCGGCAACAACTGGAACCTGACGGTCAGCAACATCGAGCCGAGCAGCGTGGTCGGGCTCGACATCTTCGGTGTGTCCGATCCTGGCATCGACAACCTGTTCTTCATCGGCATGCCGGACTGCGGCTTGCGTTCGAGCATCGACGTCACCAGCGCGTGGTTCGTGACGGGCTCGACGCACAACTACAGCTTCACCGTGCCGTCGGGCATACCGTCGCTGCTGGGCTTCAACCTCTACACGACCACGGCGACGCTGCAGGCGCTGCCGCAGAACCCGTTCGGTTGGATGACCTCGAACGGCATGAAAGGCACGCTCGGTCCGATCTAGTCCGGCGATAGGAAGAAAGCTCAGTCCGGAACCGGGGTGCCACTCGTGAACCTCGTGGTGCCGGACTGAGCGACCGCCGTGCTCGTGAACCGCCTCACGGCACCCGGGGCGCGAGCCGCCTCGATCACTTCGCGCAATCGAATGCGAATCGGGAGTGGGCGATGTTCATGGCATCCCTCCTGGGGTCGGAGCCGGCGGCTCCGCGTGCTGAAGTGTGAATCGTGCCGACAACAGGCCGAGCGCGCAGAGCGCGGCGCTCGCGAAGTACACCGTGCCCGCTGGCGCCCATGATTCCGCGGGCCCGATCGACCACTCGAACACGTGCGCTCCGAGCGGGTAGCCGATGATCTGCGAGAGGCTCTGCACGCTCGTGAGGCCCCCCTGCACCACGCCCTGCTGGTCGGGGCGCACGCTCTTCGTGATCAGCGACTGGCACGCGGGCATCGCGATGCCGCCGAACGCGGCGACGGTGATCGCGAGGTAGATCATCCAGCCGTGGCTCGCTGTCGCGTAGCCGACGTACGCGAGCACGGCGAGCGCGAGGCCGATCACGATCGAACGCCGTTCGCCGAGACGCGACACGATGCGCCGCGCCGCGCCGCCTTGCACCAGCGCGCCGCCGACGCCGACCGCGAACAGCGACCAGCCGACGTCGCTCGGGATCCAGCCGTAGCGATGCGCGGTGTAGAGCGCCCACGTCGAGTGCAGCAGGAACTGCGCCATGTTCGCGAGGAACAGCGCGATCGCAAGACGCTTCGCCAGCGTGTAGTGGTTGAGCACCGCGAGCGCGGCGAACGGGCTGCGCACAGCGTGCCGCGTGCGCCGTTCCGGCGGCAGCGACTCGGGCAACACGAACCAGCCGTACAGTGCGTTGAGCAGCGCGAGGCCGCCGGCGACCCAGAACGGCAGCCGCAGGTCGTGATCGCCGAGGAAACCGCCGACCAGCGGACCGAGCACGAAGCCGAGGCTCGCTGCGGCGCCGAACATCGCGAAGCCGGCCGCGCGCTTCTCCGGCGGCGTCACGTCGGCGATGTACGCCTGCGCGGTGGTCACGCTCGCACCGGTGAGGCCGTTGATCACGCGCGTGACGAAGAACCACGACAACGTCGGCACCATCGCCATCGCGAAGTAGTCGATCGCGGAGCCGAGCATCGAGATCAGCAGCACGGGCCGGCGCCCGAAGCGGTCCGACAGCGCGCCGAGCACGGGCGAGCCGATCAGCACCATCGCCGAGAACGTCGCGCCGAGCCAACCGACGACCGGCGCCGCCTCCTGCTCGCTGCCGCCGCACATCTGCTGGATCAGGCGCGGGCCGACGGGGATCAGCACGCCGATGCCGAGCAGGTCGAGCAGCACGACGAAGAAGACGAAGCGCAGGGCTGGCTTGCGGTCGGTCACGGGGCGGGATCGTGCGGCGATTACACGCGCGCGTCCACACCGTGGCCCACATCCGCAGCGCGCGATGATCGCGCCGACGATGGCAGAGCCGCCACCGCGCTTCGCCGCACGAACGGCTATCCGTTGCGCGACACAGAGCATGCTGCCGGGCTAGCATGGTGCCGATGTCGCGCGCCGGCCGGCCCATGCTCCTCCTCGCCACGCTCGCGACCGCCGCCTGTGCGCTGCCGCAGCATCACGGCCAGCTGCCGCCCTGGCGACCGCAGGAGGTCGGCCAGCCGGACGGCCCGCAGCCGATGGGCCGGCAGTGCGTGGTCGAGGCGATGGCGATCCCGGCCGCGTGGTTGACGCGCGACGGCGACGGCGGCGTGCGCGATGTCGATGCCGAAGGCGGCGCCGGTTACGGCGTGCGTTGTGCCCTCGGCAGCAAGGCGCAGAGCGCCGGCCTGCTCTACCAGGGCTTCGACAGCGACGGCAGCGTCGTGGACGCCCAGCTGCTCGGCTTCGATCTCGACGTGCGCGCAGCGCTCGAAGAAGGCGGCGAAGCGTTCTTCCTGCGCGCGGCGGCGGGCATCGGTGCCGCCTGGCTCGAGGATCCGGTCGATGGTTCGCGCGATGCCGAGGCCACGGCCCAGCTTCGCCTCGGCTTCGACTTCGAACCGACTTCGCGCTTCCTGATCGGCGCGAGCTTCGGTGGTCTCTTGATCGGACACGCCGGCAACCTGACGGCCTACGGGACGTTCCTCGCCTTCGAAGCGTCGTTGATCTTCTGAGCGGGTCGAGCGAGGTAGATTGACAATCGATCGACGAGACCCCGACTTCACGAAGCTCCCGTAGGGGCCACGCTCAGTCGCAGCGAGCGGGGTCCTGCACCGATCACCACATGACGATGCTGTCGAAGTTCGCCGTGCTCGCGAGCGCACCGACTGCATCGAAGCGCAGACCCTGCGCGTACAGCGTGATGCCCGTGAAGATCGGGTCGTTCGGCAGGGAGAGCGTGAAGTAGACGCGCCCATCGAAGATGACCAGGTTGGCCCCGACTATCAGATCGAGCGGCACCCACAGCGGCCCGAACGGCGTCGGTATGGACGGTGAGAACGAGGCCATCGAGACCCACGCCGCCACGAGTTCGCCGAAGTTGGCCCGCATTCCGAAGGTCACGGTGCCGCCGATCACGCGGTTGGATACGGCCATCACCTCGATGCCGGGATTCGGCTCGGCGAGGTAGACATAGCGGCCGATCTCGTCGGCGCCGCGCGGGCCGACGCTGTCGTTGTGCAGGACCCACAGATTGCCGTCGGGCCCCATCTGGATGTCGTAGGCCTGGACGAGGTCGTCGAAGATCGACTGTGACAGGACGGTGGTACCAGCCGCGTCGAGATCGAGCCTGCGGACACGACCATCGGTGAACTCGACGAAGAACAGGGAGCCGGCGTACGCGGCCGGGTAGGTCGTGCCCGAGTAGAAGCAGCACCCAGTGGGGTCGGGCGTCGGTGAGAAGTAGACGGCGATCGGATCGACGGTCCCCGGGTCCGGGAACGGTTCGCTGCCCTCGTAGGTCGGCCAGCCGTAGTTGCCACCCGACACGATCCGGTTGACCTCGTCGGCCAGCAGGTCGCCGACCTCGGTCTGATACACGTCGCCGGTGTCAGGTCGAACGGTGAGCCCGAAATGATTGCGGTGACCGTAGCTGAAGACCGGCGAACCCGGGAAGGGGTTGCTTGGTGGGATCGTCAGGTTCGGCACTTCGAAGCGGAGCACCTTGCCATTCCAGGACGAGAGCGAGGGGGCGGTCGACGACACGAAGCGATCGCCGGTGCCGACGAACAGCGTGCCGTCGCGGCCGAACACCATGCGCCCACCGCTGTGCTTCACCGCCCCGCCGGTGGGGATCGCATTGTTCGGCGACAGGATCGTGAAGCCGACGCCGACGCCGCCCACGTCCTGCAGTCGGGCGATGCGGTTCTGCAGCTCGTCGGCAGTCGTGTAGTAGACGTAGACGTAGCCATTGAGCAGGAAGGCGGGATCGATCGCGATGCCCAACAAGCCATGTTCGGAGGTTGCGTTGTTGGCGCAGATCACGGTCGCCCACGCGCCCGGCAGCAGCGCGCCGTTCTGCACGACGCGGATGTTGCCAGTCGTGCGTTCACAGACGAACAGGCGACCGTCCGGCGCGAACGCCATCGACGAGGCCAGATTCAGCGCATTGTCGGTGATCATCTGGTAGGCGAAGCCGGGTGGTGGCGTCTGGGCGCACAGGAAGGTCAGAGAGCAGACAGTGGCGGTGAGAAGTGAGCGCAGCATGTGCTCCATGCTCTCGGACGTGGCACATCGGTCAAGCCCTTCGCTCGGGCCAGCGCGAGCGGTTCCGCTCAGCGTGAACGCCCGGCGCGCCCACTTGCCGAACTGGTTGATCGGCTTCGCACTGTCGCTGCTCCAGAGCACCCGCGCAGACGACCGCACCCAGCCACTCGCCGCGATCGGCTCGCCCTCTGCTTCGCACGGGATCCGAGGTTCCTCGGCATGAACTGCCGCTGCGACTCGACATCTGACGCCCACGCGAATCGGGATCAGCCGCGCGCCAAGGTGCGAGCATCGTCCATCACTTCGTGCTCGAACGCACTCGCGTAGGCGGCAACGGTGGGCACCGGCAGTCTGAGCTTCTTCGCGACCTGCCGCCAGTCACCGATCACCTCGACCAGCTCACGCAGGATGGTCTTCGCCTTTGCTGCCGTGAGCCCGAACGATGCGGCGATCGCCATCGCGTGCTCGATGGAGAAGTCGGATCCATCCTCGCTCAAGGGCGTCTGCTGGCCGTGCCCACGATCGATCTCGGGCACCGGATTGATGTCGTAAGCAGGCGACAAGCTCCACTTGCCCGCACCGCGCATCAGGAACCCGTGGTTGCGCAGGTGGTCGTCGCTGTTGCAGACGAGCAACGAGAACACCATGCGGCGCCAGAGTTCGGGGAGGTCCTTGCCCACGTCGTCGCCGAACCGCCGGATCGCTTCGGCGATCGCGACGTACGAACCGGGGTCGCGTTCGGTCGTCCCGATCAACGTCGCTGCGGAAACAAACGGGACCCGCTTGCTCGCGACGCGGTCGAACCGCGTGATTACCGCCGCGTGGCTCTTGCCCACCGGGACCAGTCGATGTGCCGCCGCGCTGATTCCGGCCGCGTTCGCCAAGCCGAGCGCCAGGATCTCCCCGGCGGCGATGTCACGCGTGTCATCGGGCTTGCGGAACTTGGCGATCGCGAGCGTGCCGTCGGGCAATATCACCGCGGACTTCGGCCGCGCGCCGCCGAGCGGCGATCCTTCACCGAGCAAGAACCGCAGGTCGGCGGCCGATTCGGACTCCGTGTGGATCGCGTCCGCGGCGCGCAGCAGCGCGGCGAGCCGCACGATCGGCGGCAGGCGACCCGTTGTCACGGCGAGGAACGGCCCATCAGGCTCGCGTAACCGCAGCGCGCCGATGCGCGAGCCGTCATCGAGTGCGAGCACGTAGTCGAGATCGCGGTACGGACGCCGTTCGATCAGTCCCTTGCGAACCGCGCGGTCGACGAGCACGCGTCCCCAGCGATCGGGACCACAGTCCTGCAGCGCCGAGAACAGTGCCTCGGCGTGGTGCCCACCTGGTTGCAGTGGCAAGGCAATCGGATCGATGGGGAACGCATCGGCGCGTTGCAGCCACGCGATCGCGTACTCGAAGGCAGTCGACGAGCCCCGACTTGCCGGATGCAGCACGCCCACGAGGTGCGTCGCACCTGCCCACTCGATGTGCACTTCGATCGTCACGAATGCCCCCGGCGCCGCGAGTGAATGCGCTGCGGCAATCGCCGCTCGTCCAAGGCGAGGCCGACGGTGTCACGTCCCGGCGCCGCGAGGTCGGCGAGTCGTTCGTGACACTGCAGGATGAACGCCGCCGTCGCGAGTGTGCCGATCGCGACCGACGGGTCGCCGCGTTCGAGCCGCCACAAGGTGTCGCGGCTCACGAACAGGCGCGCCGCCATGTCGGCGGTCGAGAACCCGCGCTTCCTGCGCGCGAGCGCGAGGTCGCGCCCGAGCTGCTGCAGTGCGCGCACGGCGGGCAACGGCAACGACGACTTGGTGGCCATGGTGTAGAATCGGCTATATCGGTCTCCAGATAGTATAGCGTCTGATTGGACGGACGCTAACGCCAATTCAACCAAGGGTAGTCGCGCATGCCCGCCGCCGGCGCCAGCACCCCGTGGTACGTCACCAGGTTCCGACGCGGCCGCGGCACCAACGCCCACAGCCGCTCCATCAGGACCTGCGGCTCAAGCACCACCGCTGTCGTGCCGTCCTCCACCGGCGGCGGCAGCACGCCGGTCTGCTGCCGCGCGCTCGCCTGCCTGAGCCGCATCACCGCGGCAGCCGCAGCTCGAACTCCGCCTGCGCCTGCCCCGCCGGCATCGTCAGCGGCCCGAGCCGGATCAGTGCCGACATCCACTCGGGGTACGGGTGCGCCTTGATGTAGGCCGTCTGCGCCTCCTGCGCCGCCAGTTCGACCGGCCATGTCGCGAGCTCGAACGCGCCGTCGGGAACCGAACGGATCACCAGCCAGCCTTCGGCGTCGGTCGTGCCGGCGCTCTCGAAACTGTGTTCCTGCAGCATCCGGAAGCTGCGCCCGGCGCACGGCGACCCGTCGGCCTGCAGCACGCGCACCCGCAGCGTGCGGCGCTGCAGCGCAAACACCGCCTCGGTCGCCTGCCCGGCGGCGACGGCGACCCGCTGCGCGTTGCGCAGCTTCGCCTTGCCGCCATGCCCGTCGTCGACCTCCGCTTCGAGCCTCCAGTCCCCGGGCGGCAGGGCACCCGCGACGAAACCCTCGGCATCGGTGGTGGCGTCCGCTGCTGCCTCGCGCAGCGCGAGATTCCCCCAGTACACCTGGTCGCGTCGCATGAGCAGCCTGACCGCGGCGTTCGCCAGAGGCACGCCGTCGACCAGCACGCGCGCGCGCACGGTGCCCGGCAGCAGGTGCGAACAATCGAGCTCGAGCCGGGGTGGTTCGACGCCGGGTGCGATGGTCAGGGTGGTGAGCAGCTCGCGCGCGCGCCGGGCGTGCGTCGCCGCGAGCCCCGAGAGCCGATAGTCGACCCAGACCTGCCAGCTTCCGGCCGGCACGCCGTCGATGCGGAAGCTGCCGTCGTCGGCGACGGCGCCGTCCTGCGGTTTTTCCGGCAGGTTGATCTTCGGATCGGCCAGCGACTGCAGCCGCACGCAGGGCTGCAACGACAACAGCATGGCGTGACCACGTTCCCCGAACTGCCGGAAGGTCTCGCGTTCGGCTGCCGTTGGGCCCACCGTGGTGAGCACGGCGGCCGGGCCCACGCGGCCGCAGACGGTCGCGCCGACGTCCACCGTGATCTGGAGTGGTGCGAGCCCGCTGTCGAGCCGGACGTCGTCGACGACGATGGGCCGGTGGCCGGGACCGAGCAGCCGCAGCGAGAACGCGGTGTCGACCGGGCCTTCGAGAGCGAACTCCCCGGCCGCGTCGCTGGTCCGTTCGCAGACCAGCAGTGCGCCGAGCGAGGCCAACTCCTGCGGCCGCTGTATCTGCGATCGCAGCGTCACCTCGGTTGGCCGCACGCCGAGCAGCAGTTCGGCCCGGCTGCCGGCGACGGGCCGACCGTCGCCGCCGGCGACGCGCGCCACACGCTGACCGCGCAGCGTCGCGCGCAGTCTGCACCAGCTCGGATCGGCATCCACGGTGAAGTCGGTGAGGAACGGCACCAGGTCGTCGCCGCCCGGGTCGAGCCAGGCGAGGTAGCGGCCGCGCGGCAGCTGCAGCGCGAGCAGGCCGTTGGCGCGCGGCTGTCGCGGCAGCAGCAGCTGCGTCTGCGCGAGGAAAGCCGAAGCCGGATCGCTGCCGGGATACTGCGCGACCCGCAGGCCGTAGCTGCCGACCGCGCTGCCGTCGTCGTGGCGGCGCAGTTCGAGCACCACCGCCGGGCAACGCTGCAGCACGAGCCGGATGTCGGCCGAACCCCACGCGATCTCGTCCGTGCGCAGCAGCTCGAAGCCGGGCGCCGACGCGCGCAGCCTCGTGCCGGCGCTCGTGTCGCCCCGCAGCCGCGGCAGCACGAAGCGCCCATCGGCCCCGCAGACCATCTCCTGGCTGAAGCCGATGTCGCGGTCGACCTCGGCGCAGGCGACCGGCAGAAGAGCGGCATCGACGACCTGGCCGGCGAGGAAGCCGGTGACCCCTGCGCAAACCAGCTCGACGCCAGTCGTCGTCCGGCCGGCCACGACGACGAACTCGGCGCGTTCGCGGCCGCGGGGGGCGGTCGAGAACGGCGGCATCAACACCGCGTGCCAGGTGCCCGGCGCGAGCCCATCTGACTGCGCAAAGCACCCGGCGGCGTCGGCAACCAGCGGGACCAGGCCGGTCGGCGCCAGGATCTCGGGCATCTGGTCGAGGTTCTGCAGGAACAGACGCAGACTGGCGCCGGCAACCGGCATGCCAGCGGCGTCGACGACGTGTCCGGCGACGCCGCCGCCCCGCGGCAGCACGATATCGCCGAGGTCGTAGGCGCGGCCGCTGGCCAGGCCGCGCCACCACTGGCGCATCGGGACGAAGCCCGGTGCTGCAAGCAGCAGCTCGTAGCCGCCTGCAGCCACCGGCAGCGCGATGGCGAAGGTGCCGTCGCTGCCGGTCTTCGTCTCGTTGCGGCACTCGCGCTGCAGCGGCGGCGGCAGCGCTTCCATGGGCAGCGTGCTCTGCAGCGTCACCCGACAGCCGGCGACCAGCCGCGCGTTGGCGTCGACGCAGCGCCCGTGGACGAGCGCCTCTCCCGGCGCAGCGGCTGGCGGTGCTGGCGAGGCCGGCGCTGCTTCGCGCTGCGAAGCGTGATCGGGCGACTGCGCTGGATCCGCCGGCCCTGCCAGCGCTGCGGGTGCCGCACCCGCCGCGGGCGTTGCGGTTTGTTCCGACCAGGGCCACGTCACAGCGGCGACTGCCAGCAGCAGTACGGCTGCGGCGCCGAAGAGCAGCTTCGCCTTCATGAGGACTCCCGCGATCCAGCCGGCCAGCAGGCCGGCAGCAACTCCGTTGCCTCTCGCACTGCCCGCACTTGCAGCCAGTACAACACCCCAACGCTCGCGCCCGTGCCGCCGGTCGAGGCTCGTGCGCAACAACTCGAGCCCGCGCCGCAGCCGCGAACGCACCGTACTCGCCGGCAGCCCGAGCCGCACCGCGATCGCCGCCGCCGACATCCCGTGCCAGAAGTGCAGCAGGATCGCACAACGCAGCGGCTCGTCGAGCGCGTGCACGGCGGCGCCGACGTCGCGCACCAGTTCGGCCTGCAGCGCCAGCGCGGCCGGATCGCGCAGGTCGGCCTCGGCGAGGGCGGCGCGCGCTTCACGGGCCCGCCGGCGCGCGTGCGCGCGGTGCCGCAGGTGCGCCAGCTTGCGCACGGTGCCGCGCAGCCATTGGCGCAGGTCGCGCCGCGCGGCCGGCTCACCGCTCAGCGCCGCGAGCGCCGCGTCCTGCACGGCGTCGTCGGCGTCACCGGGCCCGAGCAGGCTCTGCGCCAGCCGCCGCAAGGCACCGGCATCGGCCAGCAGCAGGTGTTCGGTGGCGGTGTCGGTGCGCGGCGGCATGGTCTCGGCCACAGTTGCCGCGGCGATGCAGAACGACGAAGGCCGTCCGAGAAAACCGTGGCGACCGGCAGGTTAGCCCGCCGTCGGCTGCGCGGTGGCCGCCGGTCGACGACGTCTTGATGACGACATCGAGATGGGACATGACGGCTGGCACGGCCCGCGCGCGGCACGGCTATCCTGGCTCGTTGCCCCCAAGTTCCCCCCACCCCAGGAGCTCACATGCTGCCTCGCCCATCCTCGCCCGCTGTTCTCCGCTGCAGCCCGCGCGCCGTCTGCGCCTTCGCGCTCGCGGCGCTCGTTTCCTCCGGCTCGCTCGCAGCACAGCTGCAGCCGCAGGCGATCTACCCGCTGTTGACGGACCTGCTCGACGCAACCTCCACCTACGGGCCGGCGGCGCTGACCGGCAACCCGACCCCGCCGAACCCGCCGGCCAACGGCGTGTGCGTCAACGGCATCTACTCGTTGGCCGCGGGCGGCCAGGACGTGCGGTTCCCGGTCATCACGACACTGAACATGGCCGACTTCCAGGTCGATGTCGAATTCCAGATCGCCGCGTTCCCCACGTCGTTCGGCGCGCCGGTGTTCATGGGCGGCCACCTGTGGCGATGGCTCGGCATCTACGTGCAGCCGAGCGGCATCGTCGGCATCAAGCACAACAACTCGAACCTCACGTGGTCGACGACGACGCTGAGCACCGGCACGTGGTACTCCGGGCGGCTCAAGTACGAGGGTGGCACCGTGGAGCTGTACATCGACGGCATCTTGGTGCTGACGGCGTCGGTCGGCGTGCTCAGCACCGGCAGTGCGACGATCGACAACCGCAACTTCACGACGAACGACTTCAGCAACGGCCGCAACCACAACGGCTGCATCCGCAACGTCGTCATCTCGAACGACACGACGCTTGGCATAACCGCTGGCACGTTCGCGTATGGCAGCGGCTGCGACGGCTTGACACTGGGCGCCAACGGCGTGCCTTCGCTCGGGAACCCGCTATTCGAGCTCGTCGCGTCGAACGTACCGGCGATCGTGCCGCTGGCGTTCTTCGCGTTCGGCAGCGCCGGGCTGAACCCGGGGATCGATCTGACCGTGATCGGAATGCCGGGCTGCGCGAGCTACACGAGCTTCGACCTCGGCCTGTTCGGGCCGTCAGTCGTCGTCGGCACCTCCGCGACCTTCCCGCTGCCGATCCCGCTCGACCCGGCGCTGTCCGGCACCACGATCCCGTCGCAGGCCGTGTCGTTCTCCGCCGCGACCCCGCTGGGCCTCGCGACGAGCAACGGCCTGCGGCTCGTGCTGGCTCCCTGAGCCAGCGACGCGGTTCCCCCGCACGCGGCGCGCCGCACGGCAGGTCCATGTTCTTGCCGCCGCGCCGCAGCCGCCCAGCATCGCTCAACGCTTCCTGCAGACGGCGAGCAACCGCTGGCTCACGACATGGGCGCTGTTCGTCTCCGTCAGCAGCTCGGTGGATACCGGCATCAGCCCTTGCGCGTCGAGCTCGTTGAACATCGCGCCCAGGTACTCGTGTTCTCGATACAGCTCCCCCGCCTCGTAGCTCAGCCCGACCACCGGCTTGCTGAGCACCACCCGGTACGGCCCATCGCCCGCACCCTTTCGATACTTTTCCTGCGCGACGAGCGTGACCGCGGTTGCGGTCGCGAGGACCGCGGCGACGACGAACGAACGTGCTTTCGTGATCTTCATGGTGTGCGCGCTCCTGCAAGCGACGTGCCCCAATCTTCGCCGCGCCCGTAGGACGTTCAAGCTGCAGCCTGCTGCATGGATCCCCGCCCACTACGTCCCGGCAGGCCATCGCGCCCCTGCGGCCCCACTCACGCGGCGCTACCCGAACCCGATCTCCTCCTGCCGCTGCGGTGCCGGGACGCGGCGACGTCGGTGGCGGATCGTGGCGCGAGCTTCGTGCCGCGCGGCCGGCCGCGTATGGTGCGCGCGTGCGAGCGTTCACACCGGCAGACGAGACGTGGGAGGCACGCGTGCGCGCGAGCTTTGCGCGCCAGCAGGTCATGGCGACGCTCGGCATCACGCTGCGGCGTCTTGCGCCCGGCGAAGTCGATCTCGAGGTGCCGTTCCAGCAGGCGCTCGTGCAGCAGCACGGCTTCCTGCATGCCGGCGTGCTCGCGACGATGGCCGACAGCGCGTGCGGCTACGCGGCGTTGACGCTGATGCCCGCGGACGCCGGCGTGCTGTCGATCGAGTTCAAGATCAACATGATGGCACCGGCGAAGGGCGAACGGTTCACCGCGCGCGCGGTCGTGCTACGGGCCGGCCGCAACATCACCGTCTGCGAAGCCGACGTCGTCGCGATCGGGAGTGGCAGCGAGAAGGTCGTCGCACGGATGCTCGCGACGATGATGACCGTGCGCGGGCGCACCGGCGTCGAGGGCTGACCTGGCATCGTCAGGGTGTAGCTGACGCCCCCGTCGAGCAGGCGCAGCTCCTCGCAAGGCAGCCTCCACGCTCGTTCCACGCCCGATCTTGCCCCGCAGCGCTAGACGCGGCGCCGGCCAGCGGGGCCGGTCGATGAGCGCCACCACAAGCCGCCGGCCCGCGGCCCTGCTCGCGGCCGGCCTCGCCATCGCCGCGCCGCGTCAGCGCCGAGGGCGCACGACGTACCAGGAGACGTCGGCTCCCGTGCGCACGACCGCCCCGATCCGATCTTCCGCGACGAATCGCGGCGTGCCGACTTCGTCGAACGGTCCGAGCTCGTGGCCATCGACCCAGAGCCACTCCCGGCGCGCACGGCGAACCGCGGCGGCGACGTGCAATCCGGCCGGGCTGCAAACCGGCGTGCCGGTGCGGGCGTAGTCGCGCGACGCGATGCCGTCGACCAAGATGCGTTCCGTGGTGCACGCTTCGTCGGCGAGCACGCGCGCGACGAACCGGCCGTCGGCCGTGAAAGCGGGCCAGAGCTTGTAGCATCCCGCCGCTACGCGCGCGGCGACGGCGAGCTGCGTGCCGCGCCGTTCGACCACGGTCGCCGATGAGCCGCCGGGCGGACTGCCGTCGACCGCCCAGAAGGCGAGCCGCCGGCCGTCCGCAGCGAGTGCCGGCCAGTCGACGTACTTCCAGGCGGTGTCCGTCGAGGCGATCTCGCGGAAGGCACCGTCCCGCCGTTCGGCTTGCGCGACCCGCCAGGACGTGCCGTCGCCCACGGGCACCGCGAGGAATCGCCCGTCGAGCGACACGCGGATCACACCGAGCTCCAGGGCAGGTCCGCTGCCCGCGACACTTTGCACGGCGTAGCAGGGACCGGCGCCATCCCGATGGCGAAGGTCGTAGAGCACGAGCACCAGCGGCGCGCCGTCCGCCAACGCGAGCGTCAACTCGAAGCCGCCGCCGCTGCGCTCGCGGACCCCGTCGGGTGCCGCCTGCGGGCCAGTCGGCATCGGCGCCAAGGTGTCGAGGTCGACCGGAACGGCCGGATCGACGCGGCCGAGCGCTCGCAGCTCGACGACGTCGGGTGGGGCGCCGGTCTGCGTGCCGCTGACGCAGGCGTGACCGAGCAGGCAAACGCACAACAGGCGCGGACGCATGGCGAACATCGCTGCCGGTATTCTCGGACCGGGGCTGCGCTGCGCCAGCTGCGTGTTCGCCCTCGGTCGCGGACGACCCGGCTCACCGCCGGCGCTGGAACCCCGCCCGGCACGGGTTGACCGGTCGTCGTCGACTGTTACCGTCCACCTCGGCCGATCGGCGTATGCGCCGATTGCCGTTCCATCGTCTCGCAGGAGTCAGATCCGATGAAGTCACTCCGCCTCACCCTCGTCGCGTGGTGCGCGTTCAGCAGCGTTTGCACCGCGCAGTTCATCCCGGGCGTCACCACGACCACGAGCATGGGCACGTGGTTCTCCTACAACATCGCGAACCTGACCAACGGCGTCGGGCTGTCGGCGATGACCCTCACTGCCACGCACTCGGCGAACTGGCAGGACATGTGGATCAGCAACCAGATCACCACGGGCTGGCTGCAGTTCGACCTCGGCGCCGTCGTGCAACTCGGCGGGATCGTCGTGTGGAACTACAACTCGTCGATCAGCCTCGCCCGCGGCGTCCAGCTGATGAACGTCTCCACATCGACGGACGGCCTGACCTTCACGCCGCCGTCGGCAGTGACCGTGCCGCAGGGAACCGCCCAGCCGATCCCGGGGTACTTGATCGGCACCGGTGCCGTAGCGGCGCGGTATGTCAAGTTCGACATCCTGTCGAACTACGGCGACACCTACACGGGCCTCTCCGACGTTCAGTTCCTCGCCGGCGCCGGCAGCGTGGTCGCGACGAACACGACCCTCGGCCAGGGCTGCATCCGCGCGGCGAGCTCGTTCTACGAGTTCTTCTCGAGCTCGGCGTCCTTCGACCTGTCGAACAGCGCCATCTCGATGGTGTACACGGGCAGCGGTTACATCGTGCTGCCCGGCATGACGGCGTACGTGCCACCGTCGGGGGCGGCGACCACTTTGGCGCTCACCGACGACAGCGACGTGTCGGTCGCGCTGTCGAGCACCTTCCCGTACGCCGGCGGCACGACGTCCAGCCTGCGGGTCTGCTCGAACGGCTTCGTGTCGGTCGCGGCCGGCAACGGTACCGCGTTCACACCCGACGTCGCGACGATGCTGGCGGCGCCGCAGACCGCGTGGTGGAACTGGCACGACTACAACCCGGCGGCGGCCGGCAGCGGCCAGGTGAAGTACGAGCAGATCGGCGGCATCGCCTACGTCACGTGGGACGGCGTCTACGACTACGGCGGCACGTCGGCGGCGAACGCGAACACGTTCCAGTTCCAGTTCGAAACGGGGACCGGTTTCGTGCACCTCGTGTTCGGGTCGCTGAGCACCCTCGGCAACGCGCGCCTCGTCGGTTACTCGCCGGGCGGCCCGAGCATCGATCCCGGCAACACGGACCTGTCGGCGGCGGTGCCCGCCACGTTCTCGATCGGCGCCGCCGACATACTGCCGCTGACCCTGGCGGGCGGGTCGCGGCCGGTCATCGGCAACAGCTGGACGCTGAACGTCACCAACGTGCCGGCGACCGGCACGCTCGGCATCGACGTGTTCGGCCTGTCCGACCCCAACATCCCCGACCTCGGCTTCCTCGGTGCGCCGGGCTGCGGCACCCGCGCGTCGCTCGACCTGCTCAACGTGTGGATCGTCGCCGGCGCGACGCACAACTACTCGCTGCTGTTGCCGAACAGCCCGGCGCTCGTGAACCTGCACGTCTACACGCAGGCGCTCGTGCTGCAGCCCGGCGTCAACACGCTGCTCGGGGGCGTGATCACGTCGAACGGCATCGACGGCCTGATTGGCGACCTGTAGGACCACGCAGCGGCGTCGCGGCGCTGTGAGAGGATCAGCGCCGCGCGTGCTGCTGGTCTCGTGCGCGCTCGCTTCGTGCGGCGCGACCTCGCCGCGTGTCGTTCGACCGCCGAGGAGTACGCAGCTCAGCCACCGCTGATGCGGGCCACGCGAGCGCCCAGGTAGCGTTGGTCGGCGCCCTTGATGGACACCGGCAGTTCGATGCTCACGGCCAGCGAGATGTCGACTTCCCGGTCGGTCCGCACGCTCCCCTCGGTGGGGAACTCGAGCGTGCGCCACTCGTGGTCCAAGGGCCGGGTGCCCAGGGTCTGCCCGTCGGCCTGGACGATCAGTTGCTGCTGTCGGTCGGGGACGGCCGTCGAGGCCACGACGGACAGCGCGCCGGCGGACAATCGCAGGCTGACGCGAGCGTTGCGGTCGGACCAGCGGTAGGCCGTCCCGGCGTCGGACTCGATGCCGTGCCAGCCACCGATCAGCCCGCGCTCGTCACGGCCCATCACCACTTGCCGCCGCGCGTACTTCGGGTCCTCGTGCACCGACTGGAGAACGGCCAGGGTCTCCCGGGCGGTGCGCTCCCAGGTGAACGTTGCCGCCTGGACCATGCCGCGCCGGCGCAGGTCTGCCTGCAGTTCCCGGTCTCCGAGCACTTCCTCCAGGCGGGTGCAGAGGCTGGCGTCGTCGTACGGATCGTCGACATAGACGACCGCATCGCCACCGACTTCGGGGATCGACGTCACTCTCGTGGTCACCACCGGGGCGCCACAAGCCATCGCCTCGATCACCGGCAGACCGAAGCCCTCGTAGATCGTCGGGAAGACGAACACCGTGGCCGTGTTGTAGAGAGCAAGCAGTTCTTCATCCGTCGCGAAGCCCGTGAAGCAGATCTGGTCCGCGAGTCCACGCCGCTCGATCTCCTCGTAGACGCTCGAGTTCTTCCAGCCCGATCCGCCGGCGATGACGAGGCTGGCTCGACACCTGCCGCGCTTGCGCAGGGCGTCGTAGGCCTTGATCAGCGTTGTCAGGTTCTTCCGTGGCTCGATCGAGCCGACATACAGGATGAAGTCCTGCGCCGGGTCGAGCTTCTCGCGGATCCGTTCCGGCACCGTGCAGCTCTCCAGGCGACGGTACATCGGGTCCGCGGCCAGCTGCGTGACGACCACCCAGTCCTCGGGCACACCCATGCGCGCGACGATCTCCCGCTTGGAGTAGTGGGAGATGGTGATCAGCTTGTCGGCCAGCCGCCGCGCGCGTTCGAAATGGAACTCGCAGTGGTCGGCGTTCTCCTTGGTGCTGAACTCGGGATGCACGCGGAACGAGACATCCATGAACGAACAGACCTGGCGCCTGTAGTGCCGCTCCGGCACGTAGTGGAACGGACCGAAGAAGACGTCGGGGTTGCCGCCGACCAGCCAGTCCCGGCGCGCCCACGGTTTCTTCCACAGCCAGGCGACGAGGCTTCTCGGCATCCACCTCCGGGCCAACCGGAAGTTGGTCTGCCGTGGACAGAACGCCCGGCGGTGGTCGGCCGGGAGGAGCTCGTGGACGAAGGGATGCAGCAGATACCGGTTGCCGGTGTCCAGCCGCGCCATGGCGCCGACCAGCGAACGACCATAGGAGCCGAGCCCGGTCTTGGTCTCGGCCGTGCGCGTCACGTCGATCGCGATGAGCACGACCGGTCAGAGCGACTGGCGCTGCGCTTCGAGATCGGCGTGGACCATCATCCGCACGAGCTGTTCGAACTCGACGGCGGGTTTCCAACCCAGACGCTTCCGCGCTTTGGCCGGATCCGCGACCAGCAGCTGCACCTCGGCCGGGCGATAGAAGCGCTCGTCGACCACGACATGGTCCTGGTAGTTCAGGTCCAGCTCGCCGAACGCGACCTCGAGGAACTGTCGCACGGAATACGTGTGCCCGGTGCCGACCACGAAGTCGTCGGGCTCGTCCATGTTGAGCATGGCGTGCATCACCCGCACGTAGTCTCCCGCGAACCCCCAGTCGCGTTTGGCTTCGAGGTTGCCCAGCCGCAACTGCTTCTCGAGACCCAGCTTGATCCGTGCTGCCGTGGACGTGATCTTGCGCGTCACGAACTCGTGCCCGCGCCGGGGCGACTCGTGGTTGAACAGGATCCCGGTGCAGGCGTAGGTGCCGTAGGCCTCGCGGTAGTTCCGCGTCAGATCGAAGCCGGCCACCTTGGAGATGCCGTAGACCGAGCGCGGGTGGAACGGCGTCGTCTCGCGCTGCGGCGTCTCCACCACCTTGCCGAACATCTCCGACGAGCCCGCGAAATAGAACCGACACTTCGGGCAGGCGTCGTGCAGAGCCGCGAGCACGAAGTGCGTGCCGTTGATGTTGGTCTGCATCGTCGAGAACTCGTCTTCGAACGAGTACGAGACGAAGCTCTGCGCCGCGAGGTGGTAGCACTCGTCCGGCTGCAGCCGTTGGATCACGCGATAGAGCGAGGGAAAACTCTCCAGCGAGGCCGCGTGCAACGTGAGCCGATCCTTGAACGGCGTCAGGCGCCACAGCCGATGGCGGGAGTCTTCCAGGGCGACGCGGCGGACGATGCCGTGCACCTCGTAGCCCTTCTCGAGCAGGTACTCTGCCAGGTAGCTGCCGTCCTGACCGGTGATTCCCGTGATGAGTGCTTTCTTCATGAGCTCGCGGCGCGTCGTAAGTCCAGTGGCTCCAGCATGTCCAGAACCGCCCCCAACCTTGCCCGGCTGCACTCGTCACGTCAAGCCATCGCTCGAGCCGTTCGAGCCCGCACGGCGCCTTCTTTCCGGCCGTCTTCACAACGTCGACATCGCGACCGGCGTCCGCACGCCCCTCGGCGGAGCCGGCGGAGCTACTGCGCGAGGCGCACCCGGTAGACCCAGACGTCGCCGGCCTCTAGGCGCTCGGCCATCGTGTCGAGCAACTCGGTCATCGGCGAGTTGCGATGCTTGGGGTGCACGACGAAGCCGATGCGCCCCTTCGCCTTGATCTGCTGCGCCAGGTCGAACCACATTCTGACCTTCTCGGCGGTGTCGACGCCGTAGGCTCCCAGCGAGGTGAGGCCGAACTGGACCTGCGTCGTGGGCGGGGCGCTCGTCAGTGTGGTCTGGCAGCCGACGAGGTGGGGCAGCGCCTGGTTCACGACGGCGATCGTGTCGTTCGTCTCGACGTACTGCCAGTGCGTGATGACTTGGTGCGTGCGCACGGTCCCCCAGGCGACCGTGGTGCCAGCGGCGAGCAGCAGCACGATGCCGGCGCCGCGCCAGAGCACGCCGCCGCGGCCGATCAGCCCCAGCCCGGCGACCGGTGCCAGCGCCGCCAGCCCCGCGAGCCCCGCGAACCCGTGCAGGAACCAGAACTCGTGGTCGACCGCGTGGCGGATCATCGCGCCGTAGTTCAAGAGGCCGGGAGTCAGCATCGCGAGCGCGCAGACGGCGAGGCGCCGCAGGCCGGCGCCGCGTACCCACGCCGCCGCGGCGCTGCCGAGCACGGCGAGCCCGAGCAGGAACTGGTTGGCGTAGTCGATGAACAGCACCCGCATGGCGTGGAGGAAGCGGCCCAGGTCGACGGCCCCTTCGTCGACTTTGCCCTTCGCCATCTCACCCTCCATGTGCATCAGGTGCAGCAGTTCGCGCACGAACCCCAGCGGGCCGCCGAACTCGAACCCGTAGTGCACGGCGAGCACCGCGAACGCGAGCATCGACACCGGCACGAACGACATCACCCACGCCACGGCGCGCCAACGTGCAGTCTGGTCCAGCGCCAGCACGAACATCGCAGGACCCCACCAGTAGCCGGAGTAGTCCCACGACGCGGTGACGAAGAACATCGCCGCGGTCGCGAGCCAACGGCCTCGGCTCGGTGCGTCGAGGTGGCGCTGGAAGCACCAGAGCGTCACCAGGCCGCAGCCCAGCACGGCGCCGTCCTGCAGCGCCATCGGGCCGTAGTAGCCGACCAGCGGCGCCGACGCGAACAGCAGCGCGGTGAGGCCGGCGGCGACGGGACCGGCGCGCCCGCGCACGAGCCAGAACAGCGCCAGCAGGCCCGGCAGGAACACCACGAGTTGGCCGACGCGCAGCACCGTGGGCGTGTTGCCGAACAGGTAGCCCCACAGCGACAGATACAGCCAGTAGTAGGGCGGATGGTGGAAGTTGACGTTGCGCTGGTAGGTGCCGTCGTCGAGTTCGACGACGAACGTCGGCATGCCCCGCGTGACTCCGAGGCCGTAGGCCAGCGTGTGCGCGACCGCGACGTCGCTGTAGCGGGCCGCCACGCCGCCCCTCTGACCGTTTTCCCACGGATCGCCGATGTTCCGCAGACTCGCCGTCAGCAGGATCACGGCGGCGGCCCCGAGCAGCAGCCAGCTGCAGCGCGCGGCGATCGCGGCGCGTCGGGCATCGGTGGCCGTCGCCGCGGAGGCGAGCGCGGATTCCATGTCGCTCCAGGGCGAGGCGGCGGCTGCACGCAGCAGGCGGCTCAACCCGAATCAAGGGGGATGGGAACAAGCTGCAGTTCCGGAACGCCCGGAACCCATTCCGGCACGATCTCTCTTGCCGGCACTCGGGTCAACGCCTTCTGGGCCCGTACGGAAGCTGCTGATCTGACCCGCACCTCGACCGGACGGCCGCCCGAGCTCGTGGAAGAACGGTTACGCTGTCGCCGTCGGACGCGTCCCCCGGTCGCGCGAGCAATCCATGATCCATCGCTGGCACGTGCTCCGTGCGTTCGTTCTCGTCGCCGTCGCCGCGTCGGTCGTCGCGCAGGCAGGCGCACCGGGAGCGCCCGGCGCCCCGGGCGATGGCGCCGAAGTGCGGAAGAGCGGCGAGGCGTTCACGGTCATCTGCCACGGCGGCGAGGAATCGCTCGCCGAGCAGGCGCTCGCGATCGTCGAGCCCGTGTGGGCGCGCATCGGCACGCTGCTGGGCGTCGAGCAACCGAAGCCGCCGCAGCCGGTCGAGGTGCACCTCTACCGGACGATCGCGGGCTACGAGGCTGCCGAGCAGAAGCTGACGGGCGGCAAGCTCGCGCGCAACCTGGCGATGACGCATCACGACAGCAGGACCGCGCACGTCGCGCTGCAGCCGCCTTGTCGCGACGAGGTGCTGCGCGCCGGCGGGCTGCCGTATCAGACCGCCGTGCTGCTCGCGTGGGAAGCCGCGCACGCCGCGCGCTACACGCTGTGCCCGAACTTCCGGGATCATCCCGAGTGGTTCTGCGACGGGCTCGCCGCGTTCGTCGCGGCGGCGGTCGTCGGCAAGGAGCAGCCCGGCGAGCGCGAGCGCCAGCCGCTGTGGTCGACGCACCTAGGCCGGGTGCAGCGGCTGCATGCCGCGAAGAAGCTGCCGCCGGCGAAGAGCGTGCTCGCGGACGCCGTCGGCGACCTCGATCTCGACGACCGCTACGCCGTGCGCGTCGTGTTCTTCGCGTTCCTCGCGACGGAGCGCGCGGAGCAGCTCAGCAAGGTCGTCGCCGCGATCCGCACGACTGGCGGCGGCAGCGGCTACGCGAACAAGATTGCGGACGCGGCGAGGAGCGCGTTCGGCGCGGGCGTCGATCGCGACTTCGCGAAGTGGCTCGCCGCGCTGCGACCGCAGTGGAACGAGGTATTCCGCTCGCTCGAAGTGCGCGGCGACGACTGGGTGCAGATCGCGTTCCCCGACAGGAACGCGATCGCGTGGCGCACCGAGCCCGTCGCCGGCAAGTCGCTGACGGCGCGCGGCCGGCTGCGCATCCTGCCCGGCGACAAGCAGCAGCTGAACCTCTTGTTCGCGAAGACGGACGCGGGCTTCCACACGATCGCGTTCGTCGCCGACCGGGGTTTCACGGTCTTCGACTACGACGCCGCGAACGACCGCTTCGATCGCGTCGGCGAGGCGCACGCGCCGGGGCTGCGGCTCGGCGTCACAAGCGAGTTCCGCGTCGAGGCGACGGGCAAGAAGCTCGTCGTGCACCTCGACGACAAGCACTGGGACTTCGAGCTGCCGCGCACGCTGCCGAACGGAGTCACGTGGGGACTCGGTGCGCAGGCCGGATCGGCCGGCATCTGGCAAGCCGTCCGTGTGCCGGCGGGCAGCAAGTGACCCGCGCGATGACGCCGGTCACGGCGCAGCAGTGACTGCGCGGCGCTTTTTTCATTGGCCGAGTGCGATGCGCAGCCCCTCGCTGAACGCGAGTCCGAGCGGTGTCGCCGGCGCGAGCGTCACGGCCTGGAAGAAGAACAACTGTCCGATGAGCGCGGGGTTGTTCGGCAACGGCAGCGACACGGTCGCGAAGCCACTCGCGGAGGCCAAGGTCAGGATCGCGGCGAAGCCGGGCGTCACCAGCACCGTGCAGCCTGCGAACGGCAGGCTCGCGGCCGTCGGGGCGCCGGCGAGCAGTGCCGGCGCGTTCGGCGGCACGCCCGTGAGGTCGAACGCGAACGCGGCGTCCCCGACGCGCGGCAGTGCCGCGGCCGCGAGCTCCGCGGCGGGGCCACACGCGCTGCCGTAGCTCTTCGCGGCCGCCGGGGTCGGCACGAGCTCGCGCACGCCGAGGTGGTCGACCACCGTGACGCGTCCGGTCGGCCCGGTCACCGCGCGCGGCAACCAAGTCGCGATCGGCGTCGCCGAGCCGGCGCCGCCGACGACCGGCACGGTCGTCCAGGTCGCGCCGTCGTAGCTCAGCACCGAGGGCGCGGGACTGCTTTCGACGAACACGATGCGCTGGCTCGGAAAGTCGAACGCCATCGCGCCGGGCACTCCCGGATGGATCGCGGTGGGCACGAGCTGCCAGCCGGTGCCGTTCCATTCCCAGGTGTCGGTGAGCGTCGTGATCGGGCCGGTCGTGAACGTCTTGCCAGCGGTGAGCACGGTCCGGTTGAGCAGCAGATCGTACGCCATCGCGGCGTCGTAGCGCGCCGGCGGCTGCGGTCCGCTGGTGTGCTGCTGCCACACGACGCCGTCGAAGGTCCAGGTGTCGCCGAGCACCGTGCCGTCGTAGCCGCCGAACAGCAGTGCGCGGTTCGCGACGGGGTCGTAGGCGCACGCGGCGCTGCGCCGGTAGCTGGGCGCGCCCGCGGTCGGCAGGCTCGCCCACGCGGCGCCGTTCCAACGCCAGAAGTCGCCGATCGGTCCGCCGAGCACGTTGACGCCGCCGAACACGAACGTGGCGGTCGGTGTCGTCCACATCGCGGCGTCGCCGCGCGCCGGGATCGTGCCGCTCGCGGTCAACGTCCAGGCGCCGTTCGCGAACGTCCACAGGTCGTTCGACGGCACCTCCAGGTAGTTGCCGCCGCCGAAGCGATAGATGCCCGTGCCCGACAACGACGGTGCGACGCTCGCGAATATGCCCGGCGACGGCAGGTAGCCGAGGCCCGGCCGCGGCGACCACTGCGCGCCGTTCCACGCGAAGACGAAGCCCTGGCGGTCGTGGGTGCCGAAGCCGCCGACCAGCAGCGTCTCGGCGCGCGCGTCGTCGTACACGAGCGCGCCCGGCACCGCGAGGTTCGCGATCGCGGCGGGCAACGCCGGCATCGCGCTCCAATCGGTGCCGTCGTACTCGAAGTGCGCGACCGGGGCGCCGACTCCGGTGAGCAGCACCGTTCGCGCGCGCGCGGCGTCGAACGCCATCGACACCAACCAGCACCCCGGTGGGCGATGCGCGGTCGCGATCGCCTGCCACGTCGTGCCATCCCACTCCCACGTGTCGTCGTACGCGGTCTGGTCGTAGCCGCCGAACAGCACCATGCGCTGGCGCGCGGTGTCGTAGGCGAGGCTCGCGCGGTTGCGCGCCGCGGGTCCCGTCGTCGCGACCAGCGTCCACGCGACGCCGTCGAACCGCCAGGTGTCGCCGAGCATCGTGCCGGTGGCCACGTCCATGCCACCGAACGCGAGCACGGTGTTGCTCGTGGTGTCGTGCGCGAGCGCCATGCCCACTCGCAGGCTCGGCGCACCGGCGACGGTCGCCGTCTGCCAGGACGACCCGACGCGTTCGCGGTGGACGAACGTCGAGGTCGACGAGTACCAGTCGTACTCGATCAACTGGCGCACGTGCTGCCGCGCGCGGTCGTACCACAGGAAGCCCGGCTGCGCGCCCACGTCCGCCGCCCGCCGCCAGATCGCGCCATCCCACTCGTTGCTGTAGTTCGACGAGCCGATCGTGATCACACGCTGGCGCACCGGGTCGTAGCAGCCGAAGCGGACGGGTGGCGTCCCGTCGACGTAGCGGAGCTCCTGTGCGCGCGGCGCGGCGCTGGCGAGCACGAACAGCGGGAGAGCGGCAAGGCGGGCTGGGTTCATCGGGGAGTACGCTGGCAGTCGTTTCGGAACGGTAACCCTCACTCGGCGCGTGGGTGCTTCGAGGCAGGAGGGTGGAGGGCGATCCGCAGCCGAGCAAATCGCATGCCCGGCGCGGCCCGGCGCACCACGAGGACTCAGAGCGCGCCGATCGTCAGGGTCACGGCATTCGTCGCCGTGGCCGCGACCAACGCGCCACCGAGATCGAACTCGAGCGGCACGTGCTGGTGATGGAAAGCCGCACCGACGAGCGAAGGTGAGTCGGGGATCAAAAGCTCGACCTGGGCAGCGCCGCCGACCGCGAGCACGATGTCGAGCAGGTCGGGAGTCACGAACAGATCACAGCCCGGCCCCGCGGGCAGCACCGCCGCGAGCGGCAACGAAGTGGTCGAGAAGCCGGTGACGGCGACGACGAAAGCGATCGCCGGCACGCCCGTGCTGCGCACGCGCAGCGGACCGCCGATCCAAGCGCGCTGCGTCACTTGAAGCAGGTTGCTGCCGCCGGAGCTCGCGCATCCGGGGCCGAGCGGCGTCACACCCGCGGGGCACGTCGTCGTGATGCGCGCGAACCACGGCGATTGCTCGCCACCTGCGCGTTGGAACTCGCCGCCGATGGCGATGTCGCCGTTCGTGAGCATGCGCACGACGCGGCCCAGACCTTCGCCGAGGCCACCGTCGACGGCTGTCCAACCGGTGCTGGTCCAGCGCGCGACACCGAGAGTGAACAGGAAAGGAGGGCCGATCAGATCGAATGCACCTACCGCAATGAGGTCACCGTCCGGCAAGCCGGCGATACCGAAGACGTTGCTCGTTGCACTGAGGCCGAGCGGCGACCAACCGCCCGCGGTCCATCGCGAGATGCTGGAACTGTGGCAGGCGAGGATCGATCCACCGAGTGCCGTCGTGATCGCATAGGGATTGGGCGGCGCCGATCCCATTGCCGTCCACGACGTGCCATTCCAAGCGGCCATGTTGGTCACCGGCACGCCGCCCGCCGCGCTGAACGAGCCGCCGACGAACAGCGTGCCGTCCGTACGCACGTGCATCGCGGTCACCGAGCCCGGCGCAACGCCACCAGCGAACGAGACCCAGCCGCTTCCCGTCCAGCGCGCCAGGTGGGCCGCCGGCAGACCATCGGCAGTGGAGAACGCGCCACCCGCGATCAGGTCGCCGTTCGGCAGCACCTCGAGCGACGCCACACCGGAGTTCATTCCGCTGCCCATCGCGGACCATGCCGAACCGTTCCACCGCGCGACGCGGTTGGCGGTCAGCCCGCCGGCGGTCGTGAAGTTGCCGCCGACGATCACGTCCCCGTTGGACAGCACGGCGACGGCGTTCACCGTGCCGTTGGTACCGCTGCCCAAGGGCCCCCACGCCGAACCGGTCCAGCGCGCCACGCGATTGGCGGCGACGCCGCCGGCGACCGTGAAGCTGCCACCGGCGACGACGTCGCCGGCCGCTCCTTCCGCGATGGCCAGCACTGCGCCATTGAAGCCTCGAGCCAGCGACCTCCACGCAATGCCGTCCCAGCGCGACAGGTTCTCGCCAATCGTGCCTCCGGCTGATTGCAGCCTCCCGCCCGCGACCAGGTCGCCATTGGGCAGCTGCGCGAGCGCCGAGACTCTCGCGGGCGAGAACGTGCCGAACTGTTGGAAGCCCGGGCCGATGGCCGACCACGACGTGCCGTTCCAGCGCGCGATCCCACGCGCGGACACACCGCCGGCCATCGAGAAGATGCCACCGACGACGAGATCGCCATTGGCCAGCACGAGCACCGACTTCGCACTGCCCGTGAACTGCAAGTCCGTGTTGAGCCCCGAACCGAATGCGCTCCAGGCGAGGCCGTTCCACCGCGCGATGTTGCCGACATAGATGCCTCCGGCCCCCGGGAAGAAGCCGGCCGCGACCAGATCGCCGTTCGGCATGACCGCGAACGCATACGGGCCGTCGATGCCGATGACGGGGATACCCGTGCCGAGCGGTGACCACGTCGCGCCATCCCATCGCGCGACGCAGTTCGCCGAGACCCCGTCGATCGTGCCGAACGTGCCTCCGACCACCACGTCGCCGTTGGGCATGGCGATGATTGCTCTCACCGGCCCGTCCGTGCCCAGGCCGAACGCCGACCACGACGCCCCACTCCAACGCGCGAGCCTCGATGCGGCGATGGCGCCAACGCTCGCGAACTCGCCGCCCACGAGCAAGTCGCCGTTGGGGAGAGCAAGCAGGCAGCGCAGCACCTGATCGAACGCCGGCCCTCTCTGCACCCAGCTCGTGCCGTTCCAGGCCAGCACGCGATGACCCGCTGTCGTCGTGCCGGCGTTCGCCGCGGCGAGCAAAGTGCCGACAGCGTCCACTGCCAGCGCCACGACCTCACCGTCGATGCCGGTGCCGAACGCCGCCCATTGGCCCGTGGCTGGATCGAAGCTCGCAACGTTGAGCGCGAGCGCGTCGCCGGCGACCGTGAAGGACCCACCGATCACGAGCAGTGGACCGGCGGGTCCCACACCGTCCGCGTCCCAGAGCACCGACGCGTTCACGGGGCCACTGGCGCCGGGAGCACCATCGCCGGGCGTGAACTGCGTGATGCACTGGCCACGCGCCGTCAGCGCGGCGAACAAGATGGCGAAGGGAAGCGCGAGCTGGGTGCGGACGAGCCTGGCGAGCATGGCAAGGGTATGGCGAAGCACGAGATCGCTTGGAGCAGGGTGGGAGAACAAGCTGAGTTCCGGACCGCCGGGGGATCCGGTCCCGGCACGATCTCCCTCGCCGGCAATCGCGTCAACGCCCTCGAGCCCGCCTGGCCCGCACGCCTCGGCGACCTGGCGTTCGAGGTCCTGGCGTGGCAGGCTCCGCCCGAGCCGAAATCGCGATACCCTGACCGGCCATCGTCAGGAGGACTTCTGATGTCCATGCCACAGCACCGCCCGATTCTCCACCACCACCTCGTGTTGCCGCTGCTGCTCGTCGCCTGCAGCATCGGCGTCCGCCAGGGACCGCCGTTCGACGAAGTGTTCCCCGATGCGAGCGTGCTCGTCACCACGACCGATCCCGCGTCGGTGCGCGCGCGACTCGACGAGTCCCAGCTGCCAGACTCGAAAGCCCATCACGAGCGCCTGTTCGCGCTGCTGCGCAGCCGCCAACAGCTGCATGCGGCGCACGTCGTGCTGCTCACCAACGCCGTCGGCAGACCCGAGACCATCACCTGCTTCATCGACGGCAAACGGCTCTTCCGCTACGGCCCGCGCGGCACCGGCGAATCGGCGAAGGTCATCGACCAGCTCTTGACCGAAGGCATCGATCGCATCACCGAAATCGACCGCCGGTCGTTCGGCGACCTGATCGCCATCACGCAGTCCGACACCACGCTGCGCCTCTACACCGACCGGTTCCTGGCCAGAGTCGACGACGGCTCGACGGCGGCGCTCGAGCAGATGCTCGACGGCATGACCGGCTCGCCGGCGTTGGCGTCGTTCCTCGGCGTCCTGGCGCCGCAGGGTGGGCTCGACGGCGAACGAGGTTGGGCAGCGTTCGCGCACTCGGCGTTCGACAGCGATCGCATCATGGTGCTGAAAGTGCTGCTCACGCGCGACGCGCCGATCGACGGCGAACGCATGGTGTCGACGATGCGCGCGTTCTCGTTCGACAGCAGCCGCCAGGAAGCGTTCGGCCTCTTGGCGCCGAAGGTGCACCCGCTCGAAGTCGAGCACGCAAGGGCATCGATCGCGACGTTCTCGTTCGACTCGGGCCGCGAGGCCGCGTTCGCGGCACTCGGCAAGCAAGGCGACGTGCAACTCACCGACGAGCTCCTCGTCGCCTTCGTCAAGATGTGCTCGTTCGACAGCGGCAAGCTGCAATGCGTGCAGGCGCTGGCCAACAGCCTTCACGGCGAACCGGACGGCGATGCGGCACGATCCCTGCTCGCGGCGTTCAGCTTCGACTCCGGCCGGCAAGGGGCGGTGGCGGTGATGGCGAAACGCTGGCTCGAACTGCCGCTCGCGGATCGGCAGCGGCTGCTGGCGACGTTCTCGTTCGACAGCGAGCGCCAACAGGCGACGTGGCTGTTGATGAGGTGACGGGACCACAAAGAACCGACGCCGGCACGATCTCTCTTGCCGGGACTCGGGTCAACGCCGCTTCTGAGCCCGCAGCGCGGAATAGATTGGCGCACAGCGCGTCGGAGGACCGCGGTAGTGACGTTCCCGGCCGGTCCTTGGTCGACAGACTCCCTGAGCGCTGATGAAGCTTCCGATCCCACCGTTGCTGTATCTGGTTTCGCTGGGACTCTTCGGCCTTGCGGGCTGGACCGTCTACGCGATGCTTCCGCTGTGGAAGGACTCGGAACGACGGCACGCGTCGGAGAAAGGTGGCAAGGAAGCGCAGGAAGGTCTGCTGCGCGGCAGGGGGCAGGGACCCGCCCTGGAATGGAACTACGCGCATGCCGATTGGTGGGCAGCGCCCAGGAATGTGAATCTCGTCGGCAAGCCGCCGCCTCCTCCCGAGCCGGTGGGTGGACCGGAGGCAGCGCCCAAAGCGCCTGCGGTCGAACTGCGCCCACTCGAAGAGATCATCGAACTCGTTTCCCTGGTCCACGACGGCGAGACCAACGGCCGCGGCGGGAACACGTATGTCATCGTGCGCTACAAGCCGGGCGCCGACGTCAAGCCGCCCGAGTGGTACATCCGCGAGAACATGAGTGGCCCAGCGTCGATGAGCGCGCCGGGCCCCGGGGACCGGTCGCCAGCAGCGCGCCCGAGCGGACCCGGCAAAGGCAACCGGGGTGGCCAGACTCTGCCCCCTCCCCCGTCCGCAACCGCCAGACCACCCGGTGGTATCTCGCCGATCCCGACCTCGATGGCGGGGCGCCAGATCATGCAGAAGGTCTGGGTGGTCGACAACGGTGACCCAAGGCACGGAAACCGCCTCTGGCCGACGTTCGACAACATCAAGCTGGTCGGTGTGTCGTCCGATGCCCAGGTCGCCTACTTCGTGCGTGACTTGCCGCCGCCGAAGGAAGGCGAACCAGCGCCCGAGCCCAAGGAGGAGTCGCTGCTGAAGACGAACATGCACATCAACCCCGAGTTGCTCGAGGAGCTGCGACGCCTCCAGGGACGTGCGGAGCCGACCTCGAGCAGCAGCGGCAACACGGAGCCGTCCTCGAACCCAGTCAATACGTGGATCGACTTGCCCGAGACCAAGGTCGTGAACGGCGTGACCCACATCAGCAAGAAGGACGAAGAGCGCTTTCGCAACCTGGACGAGTTGCTCTCCCAGTTCCACTTCGACCCCTATTCCGGCAAGAGCGTGAAAGGACTGATCCTGCGCAACGTCGATGCGAAACTGGCCAAGATCTTGGGCATCGCAGCGGGTGAGGTGCTGATCGAGCTCAATGGGCGCGCGGTGCGTTCGAGGTCGGAGGCGCTGGAGATCGGCAAGCGCGACTACGAGCGCGGTGTCCGGACGTTCACCACGAAGTGGCTGGCCAACGGCGCGGTAGTCGAACGCACGTGGCAGGCCCCGGACCGGTAGACGGCGCTCGCGCACACGCCGAGAAGGAACGAGCGGCGAGATTCTCCGGAATTGCGTGATGGGCGCGGCAACTCGAACGCGCCGCGACGCGCAAGCGACCGACCCGCCGAAGAAGTAGCCCTGTCCGTACTGTGGGCCGTGTGGTGGAAGGACGCGAGAATCGAGGGGTCAGGCTGCGGCTTGACTCGGTCTCGCGGCGTGGGATCGTGATACCCTGGGGTTAGGGAGGTCCGAGCGTAGCTCGATGTTCCTAGCCCCCGGGAAGAGATGATTGCCCTCGCCACTTTCGCCTGCCGGATGATTGCCGCGCTGCTGCTCGTGGGAGCCGCCGCTGCGCAGACCGACGTCACGCGAACGGGTAAGACGTTCGCCGTCACGCTGCACCCCGGCAAGCTCCCAGAAACTGTCGCTGGGCGGCTCGCCGACGAAGCGCTCGCCGCGGCGGAACGCGTCCGCCCGGCACTGGACAGGCTCACGCTCCGTCCACCGAAGAAACCGGTGATCCACGTCTATGCGGACGAGCGCCCGTTCCGCGCGCTCGCGGCGGAAACCACGAAGCTGGCCTTCCCCGTCGAGGGGTTCGTTCAAGTGGCCGCAGGGTGCGCGCACGTGCTGCTGTGGCCGTGCCTCGAAGCCGGCGACTACGCTCTCGTCGGCCTGCCGCCCGACACCGAGTACCAGGTGATGCTGCAGGCAGTTCAGTTCGCGGTGTTCCAACGCCACGCATGGGTCAAGTCGGATCCGTGGCGCGCTGACGTCGTCGCACACGGCATCGTCGACGAGATCCTGAATCCGGACACGGCGACCGGCGTCGACCCGATGTTCGACAATCGCCGCTACTGGTATGCGGTCCAGTTCGCGAAGGGCATGGCACCGAAACTGCGCGACGAGCTCGAACTGACGGACGCGCCTGCCGACCGCGGCAGCTTCGATGCCAGAACCGAGGCGATGGGGCTCGTCGCGCAGACCCTCGCGGCGGCGGGATCGGGAGCGGTTGGAAGACTGCTGCTCATGCCTGACGAGAAGCTGCCCTGCATTGCGGCGCAGCGCGCTGCCGCCGTCGAGTCGATACTCGGCGGGGATTGGAAGAGGATCGAGGAGCGCTTCACGAAGATCCTGTCGTCGCTGCGTCCGCGGTGGGAAGTCTCCTCACCAGCGGTCGCGTGGCGCGCCGGACGCCTGTTGTTCGTCGGTCCTGCGGGTACTGAGAGCGGCGCAACGCTGACCGCGATCGAGCCACCGCCCTCGGGTGCCTATGCGATCCGTGCAACGTGCGAGCTGGTGCCAGGGCGGACCAAGGAACTGCGAGTGCAGCTCGATTGGGACGAATCGTCGCTGCTCGCGTGCTTCGTCCAGGACGAGGAGTTCTGGGTCGCGCGGTGGGACAACGGCGGCACGACATGGGAGAAGCTCCTCGTCGCGAAGAGCCCGGTCGTAGCGGGCCGCCCCTTCGCGCTGTCGATCGAGGTCGACGCGAAACTGCGCGTCGTCGTCGACGACAAGCAGGTGCTCGAGTTCGACTACGGCCAGCGCACGATGCGGGGCAGATGGTCGATCGCGAAGAACCTCGGGCCGGTGTGGCTGACGGATCTGCGCTGCGAGCCGCTCGCGCCGCCGCAGCAGAAGTAGCGGCAGGACGCTTCCATCGCGGCTCGCGAGCAACCCCGCAGCGAACGCCCGGGCTTTCTTGGTTGTCGTGACCAACGCCCATCTTCATCCGCGGAGGGTGCGTTGCGAACGGTCTCTCGGTTCGCCGCGGTTCGTTGGCCACACTGGTTCAAGGCCGAGCCGAGCGTGCCCGGGCAATCATCACGTCGTGGTCGGGGTATGCTTCGGCAGGAGGAGGAGGCTTCCCCGCGCGGTGCCGATGCATCCAGCTTCGCCTGCAGTTGACCGACGTTCACAGCCCGATGAACCATGACGAACGCAGCGAACCGATGAGCGGCCAAGATGCCGTGGGGCACCGGAAACTCCTTGGGGCGCACGTCCAGGACGCGAGCCGTTGGGCCTTGTGCGGCATACTCGCGCTCTCGGCAGCCTCGAAACTGCTGACCCCCTATCAAGACTCCTATGTAGTTCCCGAGCCGCTCTACTACCTGAGTGGCCTGGTGGAACTGGGCGCCGCCGTGCTCCTTCACACCAAATACCGGCACCACGCAATGGCGGCGAGCGTCGTGCTCGCGCTCGCGGGGATCGCGCTCGCGACCGCCCTCCCCGGCCGGCTGTGCGGCTGCTTCGGCAGCCTGGTGCCGCTCGATGGCTCCTCCCACGTCCTGGTATCCGCAGTAGTGGGCGCGCTCGCCTGCCTGAACTTCCGGTGCGATGGTTCGAGGGCTGTCGGGTCGCGCGCGATCACGCCCACCGACCCGTAGGGTCCGTTACCTTGCGAGGAGGCTGCTGCCACCGCTCGCGCCGAGCAGTGCACACCAGCTTGTTGCTCCCAGGTCGCAGCGCCTCGAATCCACCCTCCTTGAACCGCCTGGTTCAACTCACGCACACACCGACCGCCACGCGGTCGCTCGAAATCTTCATTTCACCGCGGCCCTGCGCGACGCCCTCGCGGCCCGTGCGCCGCGATGGGGCCCGGACGCCGCTCGCATCGCAGCCTCGGGCGACGCGCGCAGCCGAGCCCCGCGTGCGCGGAAGTGACGCCTCATCGGCCCTGATAGCGATCCAATCGCTCGCCGATATCACTCCGAGGAATTTGTGTTACGGTATCATATGTGGACATTGCGCTATCAAAGCGGCCTCTTTGGCTGCACGCAATTGCCATCCCTCAACCCGTATCGACCCCTCCGAACATCTGAACATGCAACTCCCCAAGTCCGTTGGTCTCGGCGCCGCCGGCACTTTCATAGCGGCAGCCTCTTATCTCGCTTTCAGTGGCATCACAGTCAATGAAACCGCCCAATGCTGGGCTCATCTCCACGGTAGCGTGAACACGCTGACCATGAGCAACCACCCCGGCCCCTACATTACGTTTGATGGCGAGTTCACCCTCGGTGCCATCGACGCCGTGCTCATCTTCCGCAACAACGAGCAGGGCACGCACGAGCGCACGGAAGATGTCTCCGTCCGTGTCTCGCTGTCGTCGGAACAGGTGATCCGTTTCAACAAGCAGCCGCCGTTGGGCGGCGTCGGCGGCAACCCGTTCATATTCCTGCAACTCACCGACAACAGGGGAGACACGCTCTCGGACAAGATCCTGCTGGGCCGGGTTGTCCAAGGCCTGCTTCCCGTCGACCTGAACCTACGAAACTTCGTCGACATCGTGGCGCAGATCGCAGGCAGCTGCTCCAACAGCCCGGGGCCGTTCATCACGTTGGACGGTGATGTGGCCTTCAGAGGCATCAACGCCAGGCTGATCTTCCAGAACAGTCCTCACCCGAACGCGCCGCACCAGAGGGACGAGTCGCTCGAGCTGAACGTGGAGCTCACGCAGCCCAGTGGCACGATCCGGTTCTCCAAGCAGCCGCCGCTCGGCGGCGTGGGCGGCAACCCGCGCATCTACGTGCGGTTCGAGTGCCACGGCGAGAGCAGCGACGAGATCTACCTGGGCCGCTGCGTCCAGCTCTCGCGGTAGTAGACGCACTTGCGGGTCAGCGCACGCGTGCGGACCACGGCGTCGACGCCCGGCCCGGCGGGGTGGCCCGCGACCAGCAGCAGTCCCTGCGCGGTACGCGGCACTAGCCGGTTCAGAAGACGACGTCGCGCGCCGCCGTTGCGGCGAAGGCACCGTTCTTCGCCGACGGCGTCAGTACGAACGCCTGCACGCGCGCGGCGATGCCCGCCAGGCCGGGCGGGATTGTCACCGGCAGCGTGAAGCCGCTCGCGCCGACGCCGCTGCCGAACGTGAGCAGCACGCTCGCCCCAGCCGACATGTGCAGCTCGGGCAGCGCCGGCGGGCCGACCGGCGGCACGGGCTGCAACCACCCTTCCAGGCCGAGCAGCGTGAAGCCGGCCGCGAGCGAGCCGCCCGGCGACCACACGCGCACGTCGACGACACTGGCCGCCGGCGCGGGCGACGGGCTCACGGCCGCCGCGAACGCACCGTTGACCGCGACGCTCAGCGCGACGTCTTCGCGCGAGCCAGCGAGCACCTCGTACTCGTCGGCGCCGATGTCGATCGCCGGGCCGACGACGCGCGGATCGCCCTCGAAGTCGAACAGCAGGCCCGCGAACGCGCCGCCCGTGTGGCGGCACGGCGACGACGCGGTCAGGTGCACGTCGCCGGTGGCGAGGCCGACGAACAGCGGGTCGATGCTCAGGTTGCCGGTACCGAACACGGTGCCCATGCTCGCACCGATGTCGCACGTCGCCGCCGACGCTGCGATGCCGTTCGAGTAGAGGTCGGATGGCAGACCGTTGCGGGTGTTGCCCCACAGGATGCAGTTCCGCAGCGTGGCCGACGAGAGCTGCCAGCCGCCGACCGTCAGGCCACCCGTGGCCTGCGCGACCGGAGTCGGTGTGCCGGTCGCGTTGCCGGCGATCGTCGTCGAGAACGCGTTGAACAAGACGATGCCGCGCGACGCGGTACCGCCACCGTCCCCACCGACGCCGCCGTTGCCGCCGGTGTTGCCGACGACGATGCAGTTGGTCAGCGTCACGCTCGGCAAGAAGAAGGCGATCGGCCCGTAGACGTCGAAGCCGCCGGTCCCGCCACCCGTCGCACCGTTGCCGCCCTGGTTGCTCGTGATCTCGCATCGCGTGAACGTGGTGGTCGACGCGAGGGTGAGCATCTCGATGCCGCCACAACCGCCGCGACCGCTCGTCCCGATGCCGCCGACGTTGTTGTCGAAGCGGCAGCGCTCGAGCAGCGGTCCCGTGGCGCTCGGCGCGAGGTACGCACCGCCCGCACCACCCGTCCCGCCCGCGCCGCCGGTGTTGCCGAAGACGTCGCAGTCGGCGAGTCGCAGCGCGGAGCCCGTCGCATGGATGCCGCCAGCACCGCCGGCAGTAGCGGCGCGCCCGACGTTGCCGGTGATCGAGCACGAACGGATCGTCGGCGACGCGCCGTCGCACTGGATGCCGCCGCCTGGATGCGTGACGCCGCGACCGTTCGTCAGCCTGAACCCTTCGAGGACCGCCGTCGGCGGCTCGCTCGCGACGAACGAGACGACCGTGCCGGCCTGGTTGCCGTCGATCGTCGTCACCGCCGCGCCGTTCGCGCTGCGCACGGTGATCGCCTTCCCGAGGAAGTCGACGTTCTCGACGTAGGTGCCGGGCAGCACGAGCACCGTCGCGCCGTTGGTCGCAGCGACGATCGCCGATTGAATCGTCGGAAACACGGTCGGCACGACGAGCGGCGCCTGGGCGCCGGCGACCGCCGGAAATGCCGCAACGAACCACAGGGACCAGCCGCGCGCGTGTGTCTGCATGGTGCCCCACGCTATCAGATCGCCTGCCCGCGGATAGGAACTCTCTCTCCCCGCCGCAGCGCGAACAGACCAAGGCCTCCAAAAGGAACACCCTCGTCCGCAGCTCCGCCCACGCGTACCGCAGCGGCAGCACGCGCACCGCGCCGTCGACTTCCGCAGTCCCGCATCCCCGCCGCCGGTGTGAACACGCCGTGGTATGTCACCAGGTGCCGCTGGCAGCGAGGACGCACAGTCCTCGTTGCCGCGGAGCCGCGAAAGGACTCCGGCCGTCCCGCTACTTCGGCAGGCGCACGATCACCTCGGGGTTCAGGCCGGCGGTGACGATGCCATCCTGCTCGTGACGGATGCCGTCGCCGCTGGCGACGACGATCCGGTGCGGTCCAGGGACGCACTTCTTCACGAGTACGCGACCGCTGGCATCGGAGCGCCACGAGCCGCGCACGCCGGTGTAGATCTCCGGTTCCCGGCGCGCGAACACGAACACGTCGCGCACGGGCTTGCCGTCGGAGGTCAGCACCTGCACGGGCAGCTCGCCCCACGCCTCGACGCGCGCGTGCACTTCGAGGCCCACTGCGGTCGTCGTGAAAGGCCCGACGCGGACCGGCGCGAGCGTGTCGTGCGAGAACGCGGCGCCCTCGGGGCCGGTGCGCTTGTGCGGCCGCACGTCGAACGCGAACACGCGGCCGACCGGCAGCGGCGGCAGCTCGAAGCGATGCCCGTCGATCTTCGCGGCCGCGTCCGTTCCGCCGCTCGGCTTGCCGTCGTCGCCGAACGGCACGACCTCGACGTGGAACTCCGTCACCGGCTGCGCGTCGGCCGCCGTCAGCACGTCGCCGCGCACGACGCAGCCGGCGAGCTCGTCGTCGCGGATCGTCATGACCACGTCGTCGCGTCCCGCCGCGACCGCGGTGACCGTGAAGCGGAACCACCAGTTGTCCGCGAGCGGATACGCGACGACGTTCCACGGCGTGCCCGGATCGACCACCATCGTGAACCGCCCGTCGGGGCCGCTGGTGGCGCCGGTGCCGGGCACGAAGCGGTCGGCGACGTCGGGCGAGCTCGAAGTGCCCATGTTCCAGCCGTCGAGATCCGGGACCACCTTGACGCCGGCGAACGGCTTGCCGTCGCCGTGTTGCACGACGCCGCCGATCGTCGCGAACGCACGCAGCACGAGGCGCGCCTCCGGGTGCGGGCGCTCAGCGGTCGTCTCGAGCCACACCGCGTCGCTGTTCGCGTGGCCCTCCGCCGACGCGATCAGCTCGTAGCGGGCCCGCTTCTTGACGTCGATCGCAAAGCGGCCGGCCGCGTCGGTCGCGCCGCCGGCGCGCTCGAAGTCCCGTCGATCATCGCCTGGCTCGCGCCACGCGCGCACGGCGGCACCGGCGACCGGCTCGCCGTTCGCATCGCCGACGACGCCGCGCAGCGAGAACCCGCCGGGCAGCACGAGCTCGACCTCGTCCGGCGTCGGGGACGTCACGCCGACTCGGGCGGGCAGCGTCCTCGCGCCGTCGAGCGTCGCGGAGAGCTCGTAGGAGCCGTGCAGCAGCACCTGCAGCTCGAAGCGGCCGGCGGCGTCCGCGGTCGCAGGGGCCGGGTGCGGTGTCCAGCCTCGCACTCCGCTGCTGAAGCCGCTGCCTCGCGCGGTCACGGCCGCACCGGCGGCCGGCGAGCCGTCGCCTCGCCGCACGATGCCGCGCAGCGCGACCGGCGTTTCGAGTACCAGCTTCGCGACGCCGTCCGGCACGAGCGTCAGCATCGTGCGAGCGCTCAGCCGCGACGCCTTGGTTGCCCTCGCGACGACCGGCAGCAGCTCGAACGTCGCGGTCGCGACGCCGTCGCGATCGGTGCGCAGCTCGGCCAACGGCGCGACCGGCGTCAGCGCATGTCGCTGGTACTGCTCCAGGATCTCGACGGTCACGGTCGCGCCGGCGACGGGCCGATCGTCGACGTCGACGACGAGGAAGCGCGCGAGCCACGGCGCGACCTTCAGCGGCTGCTCGGGCGGCGCGTCGCTGGGAGGAGGTGCGATGACTGCGCGCGGCACCGGTGCAGCTTCGCGGTCGGGCGCGGCGTTCGCGTTCTCGTCCGCACCCGCCGGCGCGGCGACGATCGGAGCAGCGGCGGCGGGCTCGGAGCGTGCGATCGCCGGCGGCGCGTCGAGCAGCATCGGCACCGTGAACGCCGCGGCGATCAACAGCGCGGCGGCGACCATCAACTTCGTCTTCATCGCGACTCCGAGCACGAGCAGTGCGCCGCCGCTCGCGGCAGCGGCTAGAACGGTGTCCTCACGATTCGCCAGCAGCGCGAGGGCGCCGCTGCACCGCGACCGCTCGCCGTACTTCGCGTCGAGCTGCGCGCGCAGCCGTTCGAGCCCGCGCTGCAGCCGCGAGCGCACCGTGTTGTGCGGCACGCCCAGCTCCACTGCGATCTGCTCCGGCGACAGACCGCGCCAGTAGCGCAGCACGATCGCGGAACGGAACGGCTCGTCGAGCGCGCGCACCGCGTTCGCGACCGCGGCGGCGGTGTCGGCGGCCTCGGCGACGCGCGCGGGATCAGCGGCGGCGTCGACGTCGCCGCGGGCGACGATCGCTTCGCGCGCGCGGCGGTTGCTGCCGTCGCGGCGCCATCGCAGCGCGAGCCGCCGCACGGTGCCGGCGAGCCACGGCCCGAGCCGGCGCGCGGCGTCGGGGCGCGCCAGCGCGGCGGCATGCGCTTCCTGCAGCGCGTCGTCGCCATCGGCACCGAGCAGGCTCTGCGCGAGCGCACGCAGCGCGCGCCCTTCCGCGAGCAGCTGCTCGGCCTTCACGGGGTCGCGCGCATCCTGCATACGCTCCATGTTGCAGCAGAGCCCGTCGCGGACTCCGGAGGGCGCAGTTTCCCACGGAATCAGCCGGTGGCCACGCCGCACGCGAAGGAGATCGCCTGGATCGAGGTGCGCTGGCCCGCGCCAGGCAGGACTCAGCGCTACGCAGCCGGCTCGGCGGCGTGTACGACGTGGTTGAAGGCGCCGCGGAAGTCGGGTCACGCGCTGACGTCGCGGCGTTCGCTCGGCGGGCGAAGGGTCTTCCCCGTCTCCGGATCCCTCACTTCGGAACCGTGCACACGACGCGAACGTCGACTCCGCCCGCACCGACGACGACCTCGGCGCTGCCTCGCCGTCCGCTCTGGTCATTTGCGCTCACGCCGTAGCGCCCCGGGGCGAGACCGTCGATGCGCACCGGCGAGCCTTCGAACCGCACGCTGTCCATGGTCGCGACCTCGCCGTGCGCGGCGTCCAGACGGCGCACGCCGACGAAGCCCGTGGTGATGCCCTCGACCTCGACGCGCACAGCGCCCTCTCCCGAGCGCAGCGGGAACTCGAAGCCATCGAGGTCGCGTTCGCCGATCGTGATGCGCGCCATGCGCGAACGCCCCGCACGATCCGCCACATCGACGATCGTCGAACCGACCCCGAGCCCCGTGAGCTCGAACGTGAGGTCCGCGCGCACGCTCGCGCGGGAAACTCGGCCGTCCGCGCGGTGCGCCATCACGACGAGCCCCGCGGCGTCGGTGGCGCCGGTGATGCGCCCGCGCAGCGCGACGCCGAGTCCCATCGTGGGCTGCACCTCGAGCGTGCCCGGCCCCTTGGCGACGACGAACGGACCGAACACGACCTCGGGGCGATCGGCGTGCTGCAAACGCAGCCGCTGTTCGCCCGCGGGCACCGCGTCGATGCGGAACCGGCCGGTGGCGTCCGTCGCCGGACCTTCGTTCGGCCGCAGCCGCGGATCCGCGGTCGCGAGCGCGACGGTGACGCCGGCGAGAGGCTGCCCGGAAGCGGCATCGCGCACGACGCCCTCGACGCGCGTGCCCGCTGCCAATCGCACGACGTTCTGGTCGGCGACGGGATCGGACACCGGTTCGGCGACGAGCCGCGCCGGCGCGTAGCCCGGCGCCGTGATCACGACCGCAAGCTTGGACCCCGCCGGCAGCCGCCAGTCGGCCACGCGCCAGCGGCCGTCCGCAGCCTGGAACGCGACCGGATCGAGGAACACCGGCCGATCGCGGTTCCCTTCGATCGAGACCTGGAACGCCGCGACGGGCTCGCCGGTCGCGTCGTCGACGACGCGGCCCGCGACCGCGAGCGCGCGCGCCATCCGCAGCGTGGTCTCGGCGACCGCGCCGCCGACGAACGCGAACTCGGCGCGCGCGTAGCCCTCGTGGTGTGCGAACAGCGTGCACGGATCCGGCGGCAGCCCCGTCACCTCGAAGTTGCCGGCGGCGTCGCTGTCGCTGCGCGAGCCCACGGAGCGTTCGTTCATCGCGGCACCCTGCCGCTCGCAGTAGACCGACGCGCCCGCGACCGGCTGACCCGCGCCGTCGACGACCTGGCCGCGGATCGCGTAGCCCTTCGCGAGCGCGATCACGACCTCGCCCTTCACCTCGCGCGCGTCGATCGTGCGGCGCGCGCTGACACAGCCGAAGCGCTGCACGACGACGTCGACGGGCCGCGACGGCAGGTCGGCGACGAGGAAGCGGCCGTCCGCCTGCGTGACGCCGAGCCGCGTCCAGCCGCTCATCGGATTCGGCACGAGATGCACCGACGCACCCGCGATCGGCGCGCAGTCCGCGTCGACGACGCGCAGCTCGACGACGAGCCCCGGCAGCAGCACGATCGCGACCGGCTCCTCGCCGGGCACGGCCGTCGCGTGCCCTTCCTGGAACCCGCTCTTCTTCGCGGTCACCTCCTGGCGTTCGCCGCGGGCGCCGTCGATCACGAACTTGCCGTCGGCATCGGTGTCGACGCCGTGAATCGCACCCGATGCCCGCACCGTCGCACCGGCGACCGGCTGCTGGTTCGCATCGACGACGCGCCCTGCGAGCGAAGCGCCCGGCTGCAGCTCGACGTCGAACTCGTGCCGCATCGCATCGGCGGGCAGGTAGCCCTCAACGAGCCGCGTGCGGAAACCGGGCGCGCGCACGAGCAGCGGATAGCCCGGCGCAGGCACTCTCATCTCGTAGCGGCCCGCGGCGTCGGTTGCGACCTCGGTCTCGGGCCACAGGTTGACGTCGAGGCGCGCACCCGCGATCGCGCTGCCGTCGCGCGTGTGCACGCGGCCGAACAACACGCGGTCGAGCGGCAGCACGGAGACCTTCAGCACCACATCGCGCTGCTCGGGCACGACGAGTTCCGGCGTGCACCAGAGCTTGCACGGTTGCCGCGGTGCCGCAACCGCGACCATGCCGGGCGCCGCGCGCGCGGGGCCACGCCACGTGAAGATGCCCTGCTCGTCGCACACCAACGCGAACGTCGACTCCGGCGATCCCGTCGCCACGAAGCCCGCGAACCACTGCAGCGTCAATGCGAGGCCCGGGTACGGCACGCCCTTGTTCGAGACCTGGCCGCGCACCGTGAGATCGGCCGCGAGCGCGGGCACACGCAGGTTCTCTGGCATCGGTGCTTGCACCGCGGTCGCGCTCGCCGCGCCGGGTGCGGCGGCCGCGGGTGCCGCTGCCGCAGGCCTGCCGTCGTCGGCCGGCGACGGCGCCGCGACGTCCGGGTCCTCGCGCAGCCACCACAGACCGACGCAACACGCGAGGACCGCGGCGACCGCCGCTCCGACCTTGCCCTTCGTCATCATGAGGATCCCCCACTCCGGGAGGTGCCCGCCGCGGCCGAAGCCGGCGAACGGCGCGAGCGCCCCGATCCACTGGCTGCGGTCGCCGAAGTCGGCGTCGAGCCGTTCGCGCAGCATCGCGAGCCCGCGCTTGAGCTGCGACCTCACGGTCGCCGCCGGCAGCGCGAGCCGTTCGGCGATCGCGCTCGGCGACTGTTCCTCCCAGTACCGCAGCAGCACGACGCCGCGATACGGCTGCGGCAGCGCGAGCACGGCGTGCACGACGCGGCACCGCTGCTCCTCCGACTGCAGCACCTCGGCCGCCGACGGCGCGGCGCCGGCGACCGCCGCGTGCACGCGCAGCCGCGCCTCGCGACGCGCTGCGCGCAGGCGGTCGAGGCTGAGGTTGCGCGCGATGCGCGCGAGCCACGAATCGGGCTGCCGCGGCGCCGCGCCCTCCGCCTGCCACGCGCGCACCAGCGCTTCCTGCATCACGTCGTCCTCGCCGTCGCGGCCGCGCAGCAGCGCGCGCACGATCGGCCGCAGGAAGCGGTGCTGCGCAAGCATCGCCTCGGGGGACAGGGACGGAGGGTTCGACGGCATCGGGGAACGCAGGGCCAGACGTCGCTCGCGCCGCGAGCGTTGCACAATCCCGCCGCGCAGGCGCACCGCACAGGCTAGCGGGCCGGGATCCGCGAGGGATTCGCCAAATGATCCCCGGCCACGGCGACGTCAGGCCGGCGGCAGCAGCGGCCCGGCCGGGAGCGCCGCGTCGATCGCTTCGCCGCCGGCGACGACCGTCACGCGGCCCTCGAGGCGCGACAGGTTCCAGCGGTTGTTGCGATCGAGCCGCGCACCGAGCGCGTCGAGCAGGTCCCCCGGCACCTCGACGACGACGATCTCGTCCGCGCGGTGCACGCCCGCCTTCGCGCAGCGCTGCCGCAGCAGGTCGGGCCGCTTGTGGCAGTACACGACGACGCGCGCGCCGAGCTTCGCGGCGCGGTGCAGGCGGTCGGGCGCCGGCGAGCCGACGTCGATCCACGTCAGCACGCGGCCGTCGCCGGTGCGCTGCCAGACGGCGGGCTCGTCCGCGTCGCTGAGCCCTTTGCCGAACTCGAGGCCTTCCGTGTGCTCGAGCGCGAACGCGAGCACGCGCGTCAGCAGGAACGGCACGTCCTCGGACGGATGGCGCGCGACGCGCACGTCGAGGTCGGTGTAGACGGAGCGGTCGACGTCGGCGAGCGCGATCTGGAAGCGGTGCAGCACGTTGGTGGAGGCGCGGACGATCGCACACGCGACGCCGGCCCGCAACCGTGCGCGATACTCGCCGCATTCGGAGGAGCATCCTCGTCGTGCTGTTCGTGTGCGCGTTGCCGGCGTCGAAGGCGCTGCCGGCCGCGTTGCGCATCGGCGCCTGACGGCGACCAGCGTCAGTTGCCCATCGTCCACAGCAGGCCGTTCGACGTCGACAAGCCGAGCTGGTTGTTCGGCGTGAACCCGACCGACTGCGACGTGAGCGCGACGCCGATCAATCCGGGGTTCACGGGCACTGGGATCACTACCGAACCGGTGCCGACCGAGACCGGGAACGCCACCGAGGTCAGGTTCGCCGTCGTGTGCACACTGCAGCCGGGCGCCCCGAGGAACCCGAGGTCGAGCGGCGGAATGATCTGCGCGTCGCCGAAGAGCACGAGGCCGACCGGCGACACCGCGTTGACGTTCGTCGTCGTCAGCGTGAAGTTCGTGCCGAGCACGGGGAAGTTCGAGTTCAGGGACAGCGCGGGAGTGTCACAGCCGGCTCCGTAGACGACCTTCTGCGCGCAGCCGCCGACGAGCCACGTCATGCGAACTTCCATCGCGAACAGGCCGTTCGATGTCGGCGTCTGGTTCGTCGCGTTGAAGATCGCGACGTAGTGACGAAGCTGCGTCGCCGTTCGGCGCGCCCAGAAGTTGCCGGTGACGCCCGACGAGCTGGTGTATTGGATCCCGATGTCGGTGATCCCGTCCCAGACGAAGAACGCAGTCGAGAAGCCCGGCACCTGCGTGTAGACGCCGAAGGTCCACGGGAACGTGTACGGGCCGGACGTCAGGTCGTGGATCACGGTCGGCGATGCGAGGTGCCCGCCCCAGTTGCCGGCGACCGGCGGACTGACGGCAAGGTGACCGATCTCGAGCTTCGCCTGCGGCGCGTTGTAGGTGCCGGAGGTCCCCATGGCCGGCGCTACCTCGAGATCAATCAACACGGCGGCGCCGCAGATGCCGAGCGAGTGCAGCGTCTGCGCCGAGTAGACGTGCAGCGACGTCTGACCGCCCGTCGTGTTCCACGGGAACGAGTTGGCGGTGCCGGTCAACGGGTCGAGGTCGTCGATGCCGATGACGGTCTGGGCGGTCACCGTCGGCAGCAGAGTGGCCGCGAGAAGCGCGGGGACGAGAACGGATCGCATGGTTTGCTTCCTTGGGGTAGATCGACGTCGAGAAGGACGAAGGTTCAGGCAGGCGTGAAGCTGCGTCAAGCGCCCCCATCTTCGTCGAGCCCGCCGAGCTCGCGCGCCGCCCCTCGCGCGGCGGATAGGACGAACCAGCTGCAGTTGCGGACCGCCCGGAACCGGTCGGCGAGCGCTCTCAGCCGAGGCGGGCCGCACCCGTCGCTTCGCCGCCGCGCTCGGCCGCCGCCGCGATGTCGCCGAGGTCCTTCGCGCACGACTTCACCATCACCCTCGACATCAGCGAAATGAGCGGGGAAAAGAGCTTCGCCACGAAGGTCTGAGGACGCACGTGGACCTCCATCTCGAGGCGCGTGCCCGGGCCGTCCGGGACGCAGCGGATCTCCGTCGTGAATTCGGTCCCGACTGCGTAACCGCGGAGCGAGTAGCTGCGCGGCGGCGACCACGCTGCGATCTCCATGTCGACCATCTGCCGGCCGCGCCATTCGCGGAAGCGCGTGCCGGTGCCGATGGGGCCGGGCGTCAGGATCTCGACCTTCGTGATCGCCCTGATGCGGCCGGCGGCCTGCGCGAAGTCGGACGCCAAGGCCCAGGTGCGGTCGGGTGGGGCGGACGATCGGTGCGTGCACAACAGCGGCTTCATCGGGCGGCTTCCTTCGGTTCGATGTCACTTCCGGGGACGAGAAGAACAAGCTGCAGTTCCGGACCGCCCGGAACCGACCCGGAGACGATCTCCCTCGCCGCCCCCAGCGTCAACGCCCCGCCCGAGCCCGCCGGCCGCACCAGCTCGCGACCGGCGTGCGCGACGTCGTCGTCAACGGCGTGCCGTGCTCCTCGACGGCGAGCACTCCCGTGCGATGCCGGGACGCGTGGTGCGCGGTCCCGGCTACCGCGCGCAGCTCCCGAAGTGACCGTCAGCCGGCGACGAAACGCCGGCGGGACGACGAGGTCGCTGCGACCTCGCGGCCGCAGCGCGGACAGGCCAAGGTCGCACCAGGAACCGCGCACGCCGTTTGCTCGGGCTTGCAACGCAACGGCGCGCCGAGTTCGTTGGCGGCGTGCGTCGTCCCGATCGTCACGCCCAGACTCCCCGCATGCGCCTTCCCGTCCCTGCCGTCGTCGCCGCGTTCGGCGTCGTTCTCGTTTCGGTTTCGTGCCAGATCGTCTCGCGGACGGCGCAGAGCGGCGCCGACGACCTCGGCACGCAGGCGCACCTCGACCTCGTGTCGACGAGCAAGTTCTGCGGCACGTGCCACCCTGCGGACTACGCGGAGCACCAGCAGAACACGCACGGCCGGGCGTTCTTCGACGAGGAAGCGCGGCTCGCGACGCGCGGCTTCCGCCGCGAGGACTGCATCCGCTGCCACACGCCGCGGCCCGTGTACGAGACGGGCATCGGCATGACGCCGATGCAGCGCTGGACGAACCTCGAGGAGGGCAACACCTGCATCAGCTGCCACGGCCGCGAGAACTACGACTACAGCCGCTTCGTCGGCGGCAAGGAGTGCAAGGGTGCGTTCGAGCCCGCGGTCGACACCGTCGCGCACTGCGCGAGTTGCCACCGCATCGCGGGCACACCCGATCAATGGTCGCGCGCCGAGCACGGCAAGCAGGCGGGGCGCGTGTGCGTCGACTGCCACATGCCGCTCGTGACGCGGCCGGTCGCGATCGGCGAGCCGCCGCGCCAGGTGCGGTCGCACTTGTTCCCCGCGTCGAGCAACGAGGCGCAGCTGCGCAAGGCATACGGATACGAGGTGAAGGTCGAAGGCAACGAGGTCGTCGTCGCGATCGCCAACAAGGGCGTCGGCCACAACTTCCCGACCGCGAACCGCCAGCGCAGCGTCGAGTCGCTCGTGATCGTACGCGACGCCGACGGCGTGGAGGTCGCGCGTTCGCGGCTGATCTGCCGGTATCCGTACGCGGCCGAGATGCCCGAGCACTCGCTCGTGGCGCCGCGCGGCTCGCAGATCCCGTCGGGCAAGACGACGCCGCACCGCGTGCCGCTGCCGATCGCGAACGGCAGCGTCGAGTGCCGGCTCTATTTCAAGCTCTACCGGCCGAGCGACGACGCCGAT
>Ga0075428_100000335_pt1 | contig 46700 bp, 42 predicted proteins | sample RhiMetdeltSRZDD2_FD_75291 | JGI IMG/M metagenome (GOLD analysis project Ga0075428, IMG submission 75291) | Populus rhizosphere microbial communities from Tennessee, USA - Rhizosphere MetaG P. deltoides SRZDD2 | ecosystem: Host-associated > Plants > Roots > Rhizosphere > Soil | place: USA... | reverse complement strand
CCACGCGCGAATCCAGCCGTCGCGAAGGCAAGTCACGGCGGAGGAAACTTATCCGACCGAGGACATAAGACGAGGTGCACGCATGGTAACCGGCAGCGGACGTGCGAGATGGCGCCGCCTTATGGTTGCGGCGCCATCCCTTATGTGAACGCCTTTATGTGAACGCTTTTCGAGTGCGGCTTCCTGTGCGTCAGGCTGTGGCGGCCCTTGCCCGGCGCCGCCGCCCGTACCACGCGATCCCTATCGCCACGCCGACACCGAGGCTGAGCGCCGCGGCCGCCACCGGCACCGCCGGCCGGTTTCGCAGCCGGCGGGCCAGGGGAACGGGATGCCGGAACTCCAGGATCTGCCAGCCGTGGTCCACGGCCTCGCGTCGCAACGCCTTGTCCGGATTGACGGCACTGGGATGGCCGACCGCGGCCAGCAGCGGCAGGTCGGAGATGGAATCCGAGTAGGCGTAGCAGTCGGCCAGGTCGTAGCCGCGCTCCTTGGCGAGCGTGCGGACCGCGTCCACCTTGGCCCCGCCCGCCGCGTAAAACTCGATCTCACCGGTGTATCGGCCGTCCGCCACCTTCATCCTGGTGGCGATCACCTCGTTGACCCCGAGTTGGGCGCCGATGGGCTGGACCATCTCCTCGCCGGACGCCGAGACGAGCACGATGTCTCGCCCCGCGGCTTGGTGCTCCTCTATGAGGGCTGCGGCCTCGGCGTACACATAAGGATCAATCAGCTCGTGCAGCGTTTCGTTGACGATCTGCTTGACCTGGTCGACTCGCCAGCCCTTGCACAGCTCGGCTACGTAGTCACGGGTGCGGGCCATGCTCTGCTCGTCCGCTCCGGCCCGCTTGAAGACAAACTGGGCATAAGCCGTCTTTACCACGTCACGCTTCGTGATCAGTCCATCCCGATAGAATGGCCGACCGAACGCCAGCGCGCTCGACGTGGCGATGACAGTCTTGTCCAGGTCAAAAAACGCGGCACTGCGCCCCACGCGCCGGAGTCTAGCCGGGACAGGCGTCAGATTTGATACCCCACGGCATCGTTGAACCGTCACTAAGCGGACACTCAGTAACCGCCCTGCGTAGGATCTTGTAAAAATCCGGATTCTTACCGTTCGGATAGCGCTCTCCCCCTCGACGCACCCGCCTCGCATCAGGCATGCTGTCGCTCGACAGGCTCAGCGGCATGCCTCCCCCCGCGGCCGCTGAGCGGTTCGGCTCACATCCCCCCGGAGCCGAGCCCAGGACGGCCCTGCCCAACTTTGGGTGGGGCCGTCGTTTTTGTATGGGCTCCCCATAACAGATCAAAAAGCTGTTCTGAGGGTTGTCCACAGGGCCAGAGTTATCCACAGATCATGGATTTCGTCAGGTGAAATGAGGGCGGGGTCTGCGTCAAAGTTCCGGGCATGAGGCGCACCCAAACCAAGAAAACCGTTCGGCCCTTGATCGCCACCGGCGATCCCGACCTGCTCGACGCGCTTCTTCGGCTCGCTTCCATGGCGGGTGTGGAGCCCGAGGTGGTCACCGACCTGCCCACCGCACGCAAGCGCTACCTCGCGGCTTCGCTGGTGATCCTCGGTCCCGACATCGTCCCCGAGGGTGTCCCGGTGAGGCTGCCGCGCCGCTCCGGCGTGGTCATCGCCAGCCGGATCTACAACGACACACTCGCTTGGGATCTGGCTTACGACGTCGGGGCCGAGCACGTGACGTCCTTGCCCTCCGGCCAGTCGTGGCTCATCGAGCGGCTGGCTCAGGCCGAGCGGGTCGGGCCGGGCAAGGGTCGCGTGGTCACCGTGGTGGGTGGTCGCGGCGGCGCGGGGGCGAGCGTGCTGGCGGCCGGGTTGTGCGTGACGGCCGTGCGCGAGGGTTATCGCACGCTGCTGGTCGATGCCGATCCACTCGGCGGCGGCGCCGATCTGCTGTTCGGCTGGGAGCAGGAGCACGGTCTTCGCTGGGGTCAGCTGACCGAGACGGGTGGTGGGCTCGACTCGCAGACCATGGTCAAGGCGTTGCCCAACCGGGGCGACTTGGTGCTGCTCTCGTGCGATCGCGATGAGGGCGACGTCGATCCGGTGGCTGCCCTGCCGGCCGATCTGATGCAGACCACGCTCGAGGCCGGCCGGGACGGGCGCGATCTCGTGGTGGTCGATCTCCCGCGGCGCTTCGACGAGGCGAGCGAGTGCGCGCTGCGCGCCGCCGATCGCGCCCTGCTGGTCGTCACGCCGGAGCTGCGCGCCACGGCCGCGGCCGCTCGGGTCGCTGTCGCCGCGCGAGCGTTGCGTCCTGAGCTGTCACTCGTCGTGCGAGACGTGGCCGGCGGGCGGTTGAGCGCCGCCTCCATCGCCAAGACCCTGTCGCTTCCACTGGCCGGGCGCATCAGGTCGGAGTCGCGTCTCGCCGAGGCCCTGGAGCGGGGCAGCCCTCCGGCCAGCGATGCGCGCAGCCCGCTGGCGACGTGCTGCAAGCAGCTGATCGAGGCGGCGATGGCATGACTGAAGTGGTTCCTGCCGGACCGTTGGCCGCCCTTCTCGCCGAGCCGGAGGTGACCGATGTGCTGGTCAATGGCGTGCAGGTGTGGGTGGATCGTGGCGCGGGCCTGGTTCGCGCGCCGCTGACCCTGGGCTCGGGCGACGATGTGCGGCGGTTGGCGCAGCGGCTGGCCACGGCCGCGGGGCGCCGTCTCGACGACTCCTGCCCCTATGTGGATGCTCGCCTGGCCGACGGGTCGCGCATGCATGCCGTGCTGCCGCCGATCGCCACCAACGGACCATATCTTTCCTTGCGCACGTTCAGGTTGCGCCATCATCCGCTGGCCGAGCTGGTGCCGCCGCACCTGGCTGAGCTGCTCCTGGCGATGGTCCGAGCCCGCCTCTCACTGCTGATCTCGGGCGGCACGGGTTCGGGCAAGACCACTCTGCTCAACGCTTTGCTGTCCGTGGTGCCCGCGCGCGAGCGCATCGTGACGGTGGAGGATGCCGCGGAGCTTTGCCCAGCGCACCCACATGTCGTCGGGCTGCAGACCCGAGTGTCCAACGTGGAGGGCTCGGGCGCGGTGAGCCTGGCCGACCTGGTGCGGCAGGCGCTGCGCATGCGTCCTGACCGGCTGATCGTCGGCGAGGTTCGCGGGGTGGAGGTGGTCGACCTTCTCAACGCGCTCAACACCGGCCACGAGGGCGGAGCCACCACCCTGCACGCCAACGCGGCCGGCGAGGTGCCGGTGCGCTTGGAGGGTCTGGGGTTGCTGGGGCGCCTGCCGCTGGAGGCGTCGCGCGCCCAGTTGGCCGCCGCGATCCAGGTGATCCTGCACCTGCGCCGCAGCGCCACCGGGCGCGAGTTGGTGGAGATCTGCCTGCTGCGCCGCTCCGGTCCCAGCGGTGCGGTGATCTCTTGGCCGGCCTGGCACCGCGTGTCCGGCATCGGGCCGGCCGCGCACGTCCTGATCCGGATGCTCGCCGATCGGGGAGTCACCGGTCCCGGGTGGTTCCGGCCATGATCGTGTTGATCGGAGTCCTTGCCCTGGCCCTGATGCTTGTGTCACCGGCGATCGGGATCGTCGTCTTCGGCTATGGCGTCGTCGCCCGCAAGCTGGTCATTCGGCGGCGTGAGCGCGCACAGGCCGCACGCCGGATGGTCGCGACACTCGACTTGCTCGCCTCGGCCGCGGCCGACCTTCGCGCCGGCTCCGCCCCACCGCTTATCGCGCTGCCGGTGCGTGACGTCGACCGGTTCGCCCGGGCGGCGAGGCGGCTGAGCGATCGCACCGGTGCCGCATTGGCCGACCTGCTGGAGCGGCTGGAGGTCCACCAACGTGCACTGTCGCGATTGGACGCCACCGCCTACGCACAGGCCGCGGGCGCGCGCCTGACCGCGCTGATCCTCATCGCCCTGCCGGCGCTGGCGCTGTTACTGGGTCACTCGATCGGTGCCGATGCGCTCGGCATCCTGTTCCAGACACACATCGGCTTTGTCTGCACCGCGATCGCGGTCGCGCTTCAACTGGCCGGGCTGGCCTGGACCGATCGGCTGTCGCGGTCGCGCACCGATCCGCTCCACGCCGAACTGGCCGTCGCCTCGGATCTCATGGCCGCGGCTCTGCGGGCCGGGTCGCCTGTGCCGTCTGCGGTTCTCCACGTCGGCGACGTGCTCGAGGGTCCGCTGTCCGCGTCGCTGACCCAGATCGGGCGCGAGCTCGCCGCCGGGGTGTCGCCAAAGCAAGCGTGGCAACGAATTGGCCGTCTCGACGCGGCTCGGCGGCTCACCAACGCCGCTCAGCGCACCTCCGAGAGTGGTGCGGCGATGTCCGGCGCGCTGACCAGGTGCGCCGACGACTTGAGGGTGGACGCGGCGCACGAGCGCCAGGCCCGGGTGCAGCGAGCATCCGTCCTGCTCATGTTGCCGCTCGGTTTGTGCTTCCTTCCGGCTTTCCTGCTGGCGGGTTTGGTTCCGGTGGTTCTCGCTGTCATCAGCGAGGTCTTGTGATGGGGGAAATGTTGAAGCGTAAGCGATTCGATGAGGGCGCGAGCACGGTGGAATATGCGTTGGTCACCCTCGGGGCGGCGGCCGTGGCCGGACTGGTGATCGCGATAGCGAAGAGCGAGGCCTTCCAGGCGGCGCTGACCGGCGTCATGCTCAGGGCGCTCGGATGAGCCGGCGGGCTCAGGCGGGCGCCTCCGGCCGAGGCGGCGCCCGCAATCGGCGAGACGCACGGGACCGGGGCAGTGCCACGGTGGAGCTGGCGCTGGCCCTGCCCGTTGTGGCTTTGTTGCTGGCGTTCGGGATCGGTGCCGTCGTTGTCGTGACCTACAAGCTCGGGTGCGTGGCCAGGGCGCGGGATACCGCCCTGGCCGCAGCCCGCGGCATGGAGGTCCCGCTGCCTGGCGGCAGGCCGGGGCGCCGGGAGTCGGTGGAGTATGGCGACGACGGCACAGTCACGGCGACCGTCGAGACCGCCCTGACGTCCTGCACATCGACGGCGGTGATGGAGCCGTGACCGCGCCAGGCACGAGAAGACGTTCGCTGGCACGGTGTTTCGAGCAGGCGCAGCGAGACAAGGGCTCGGCCTCATTGTTCGGTGTCTCGGCCGGTATCGCCGTGGTGCTTGCGGGCTCGTCGATCGCCCTGTCCGCCGCCTATCTGATCGCACGCGCCGAGGCGCGCAGCGCGGCCGACCTCGCCGTGCTGGCGGGTGCGCGTTGGACGCGAGCCGGGCAAAACGTGGCGTGCGCTCGTGCCGAGCAGATGGTGACCGCCAACCACGCGGTGACGGTCTCGTGCGTCGTTGAGGGCCTGGACATCGAGCTCACCGTTGAGGTGAAAGGGGTTCGGGCCGTGGCGCGCGCCGGACCGGTTCGCACGACGGGTGGTTCCGATGCCGCCTGACGAGCTGGGCACGCTGTTCACCCGGGCCGTCGCCCGGGGCGTGGGTTATTCGGACAGCCAGATCAGGCGCCGGATCGGCTCCGGCCGCTGGATTGTCGTGGTGGGGCATGTATTCGCGCCGGCGGGAGTGGAACTCACCCCGCGGCTCAGGGACAGGGCGGCGGTGATGGCGGTCCCCGATGCGGTGCTGAGCGGGCCCTCGGCCGCGCGCTGGCACGGCATCGAGCTGCCCGATCAGCGCACATGGATCACCGTGCCTCCCGGGCGGCGGATCCGGCTCAGCGGCGTCGAGCTAAGGCGGGAGGAGCTGGCCGAGACCGACGTTGTCCGGCACTCGGAGGATTTGGCGATGACCACCGTCGGCCGGACGGTTTTCGACTGCGTTCGAGCTCTGCCGCTGGATCGGGCCGAGCGATTGCTGCTGCGCGCTTTGGACGAACGCTGGGTCTCCTACGAGGGCTTCCTCCAACGCGTGCATGCGCACACCGGGCGGCACGGCATGGCGCATCTCGTCACCCTGGTCAGCCGCCTGGCCCATGCGCGCCGGGTGGATCCGGTCAAGGTGATCGCGGGCCGGTTGACCGCGGCGGGGATCTCCGGATGGAGCACCCGCCAGCCCTTCCACGGCCAGATCGTGGATCTGGTGTTTCACCGGCCCCGGCTCGCCATCGACTGCGGCGGCGGGGCCTGGCACAACGGGCTGGTCCGCGCCGGGTGGACGGTCTTGCGCTATTCGCCCGCGGAGGTGCTCGAGCACACCGACGACGTTCTCGCCGAGTTGCTGTCCGTGCGGGATCAGCTTCTGAGCGCGCGGAGGCGGACGTGATCCACACTGGACCGCTGACCCAGGTGGGTGAGCAGCCGCGAAAGCGCGGTCACCGCACCGCGCTTGTCGAGCGGATTGTTGCCGTTGCCGCACTTTGGCGACTGCACGCAGCCGGGGCAGCCCAACTCGCATCCACACGCCTGGACCGTGTCGCGCGTGGCGGCAAACCACTCCTGCGCCATCTCGTAGGCGCGTTCGGCAAAACCGGCGCCGCCTGGGTGCCCGTCATAGACAAAGATGGTGGGCGCGTCGGTGTCGGGATGGCGCGCCGTGGACAGGCCACCGATGTCCCAGCGATCGCAGCTGGCGACCAGCGGCAGCAGCCCGATCGCGGCGTGTTCCGCGGCGTGCAGCGCACCGGGCACATCCTCCACGCCGGACAGCGTCGACTCGGCGAAGGTGACCCACACCGCCACGGTCCGCAGCGTTCTCGGCGGCAGGTCCAGTGGCCAGGTGCCCAGAACCTCGCCGGTGTCCAGCCGGCGCCGCTGGAACGAGATCACCTGGCTCGTCACCTCGACCTCGCCGAGGAAGACGCCGATCGGCCCAGCGTCCACATAGGACAGCACGTCGAGCACGTCCAGGCTGGTCACATCGCGGGCGTGCGTGCTGTGGGGCGGGTTGTCCGCCTCCACCATGGCCACGGCGTCCTCCAAGTCGAGATGCTGGACCACATAGACGCTGCCCTGATGGGTATAGACCGCGCCCGGGTGCAGTTGATGGTGGGCCGAACCCGAGCCGGCGGTGCCGATGAGCCGGCCGGTCGAGGCCTCGATGACCGAGATCGGCGGGTCGCCGGTGCCCCGCAGGTCGAGGGTCGGCCGTTGGGAGTGGGTCCAGTACCAGCCGCTGGGCCGGCTCCGCAGCGTGCCGTCGGCGACCAGACGATCGACAAGAGCTCGGGAGGCGCCGAAGAGCTCCAGATCCTCCACGGTCAGCGGCTTCTCGGCAGCGGCCGCGCACAGGTGCGGCACAAGCACATAGGGATTGCCGGGGTCGAACACCGTCGCCTCGACCGGCTTGTGAAAGAGCGCCTCGGGATGGTGCACCAGATAGGTGTCGAGCGGATCATCCTTCGCGATCAGCACGCACATGCCGTCGCGGCCTGCCCGGCCCGCCCGGCCGGCCCGTTGCCACATCGCGGCGCGCGTACCCGGATAACCCGACAGCAGGACGACATCGAGACCACTCACATCGATACCAAGCTCGAGGGCGTTCGTGGTGGCCAGGCCGGTCAACTCGCCCGCGGTGAGCGCCTGTTCGAGCGCGCGGCGTTCCTCGGGGAGATAGCCGGCGCGATAGGCGGCGATCTGGCTCGCGAGTTCCGGAGCCACCTCATCGAGGGCGCGCTTCGCTTGCGAGGCGACCACCTCGGCCCCGCGCCGCGAGGGGACGAAGGCGAGGGTGCGCACGCCGCGCAGGACGGCGTCGGCAAGCAGGTCACCGGTCTCGCGCAGGGCGGAGCGGCGGACCGGAGACGCGTCCGGCGGGGGCCAGGCCGCCGTCGCCCCGGGCGGCCAACTCCCGCTCGGCGCCCCGGACGACCCGGTCGGGGACTGCCCACCCGCGAGCGTCCCGGATGGGATCGCCCCGTCCGCGTGAGTCCCTCCCGCCGTCCAGCGCCCCAGCGATGCCTCCGCCCGTTCCCCACGACGCGTGACTGCCGGTGCGGCGGGGGCCGATGGGCCGGTAAGGGTGTCCAGAGTGGACGGTGCTTGCTCGGCCGGTCGCGGCCGGGGCAGTTCGCCTCGGCCTGGCAGCAGGGGTGGCTCCCACAGGGCGAAGGTGGCGGCGCCGCGCGGCGCGGCGTCCTCGACCACCGCCTTGACCGGACGGCCGACGAGTTTCGACGCCGACGCGGCCGGATCACCCGAGGTTGCGGAGGCGAGGATGAACACAGGGCGTTCCGCTGTGAGCCGCCGCAGCCGCCGCAGCACATGCGCCACATGGGCGCCGAACACTCCTCGATAGCTGTGGCTTTCGTCCACCACCACATAACGCATCTGCCGGAGCAGGGACGCCCACTTGTGGTGCTGGGGCAGGAGTGTGTGGTGCAGCAGATCGGGATTGGTCAGGATCACGTTGGCGAACTGGCGGATCCAGTCTCTCTGCTCCCGCACGGTGTCGCCGTCGAGCGCTTCCGCCCGTATGCCCGGCAACTCCATGGCGTTGATGGCCCGCAGCTGATCCACGGCGAGCGCTTTGGTGGGCGCCAGGTAGAGCAGGCGGGCCTTGGGGGAGTCGAGCACCGCCGTCAGCGCCGGCAACAAATACGCCAGCGACTTGCCCGAACCGGTACCGGTCGCCATCACGACATCGACGCCCTCGAAGGCGAGCGACGCCCCCTCGACCTGATGCCGCCAGGGGGCCTCGATCCCCGCCGCCGCCAGGGCCTTCACCAGCTCCGGCGCCGCCCAGGCCGGCCATTGCCCGACCTCACCCGCTCGGGCGGCGAAGACTTCGACGTGCGTAACCTGTTCGCGCCGCAGCCAGTCTGGGAGCCCTACCACGCGAGCAGGGTACCGAGCAGCCGAGCCCGGGGGTGCGTCAGCTAGCTAACAGACAACGCCGAACAGACAAAATCAGCGAACCCGCTACGATGTGCCGATGGAGCTGTCGTTGGCTACCAGGGTCGTTTCCGCGCACACCGTTCTCGAGGTCGGTGGCGAGGTCGACGTCTACACCGCACCGAAGCTGCGGGAGCGCATTTCCGAGTTGCTCGATGGTGGAATCGGGGCGGTCGTCGTCGACTTGGGCAGGGTCGACTTCATGGACTCGACCGGGCTGGGAGTGCTCGTCGGCGGGTTTCGCAAGTCCCGCACCGTCGGCGCCAGCTTCGGGGTGGTGTGTGGCAAGGAATCGCTGCTCAAGATCTTCCGGATCACCGGGCTGGATCAGGTGCTGCCGCTCTATCAGTCTGTCGACGCGGCAACGACAGCGTGAAATGGCGACCGTTCGACTTGAGTTCTCCCCCGAGCCGGCACACGTCCGCACTGTGCGGCTGGTCGGCGTCGCTGTAGCGCGCCGAGCCGGGGTGGCCGACGACCAGCTGGACGAGGTACGCCTTGCCATCGGTGAGGCGTGCGCACGGGCGGTGGCCCGGCATCAGCGGCTCGGGATCCGCGACTCGGTCCAGGTGGCGTTCAGTGACGGCGACCGGTACCTGGTCAAGGTGATCGACAAGGCGCCGGAGCCGGAGCAACTCGACGGCGAAGAGCAACTCACGGTCGACGTGAGCGTGACGCTGCTGCAGGGGCTGGTGAAGGATCTTCAAATGATGCCGTTGAGTTCCGGCTTGGGCACGGAGGTGCGGATGGGGTGGCCGGTCAGACGAAGAAGCCGCTGAGCGTATCGCACAACATAGTGCCAGCACAACGGCGAGGATCACCGCGACACGGCCCCGGCCGGGTGTGACCCCGCCCACGTGCGGGGATTAGAGTGCACGGGTCGTTTTAACTACGTAAACGCACGCCCCGGCGTTGATCAAAGGCCGGGCGCGATTATCAAACTGGAGGACAAGGATGTCCGGGCCTAGCCTCGTCGTCAGCCAAGGCGACGTGGTGTCCATATCCAGCGCCAACGTCACTTATGTCGTAGTCGCGGCCGCGATCGCACTGGTGGCGTTGGGCTTCGCCGCCGCGCTCGTACGCGCCGTGCTGGCCACTGGTAAGGGCACCAACAAGATGCAGGAAATCGCGGGGGCGGTTCAGGAAGGCGCCTCGGCGTATCTGTTCCGGCAATTCAAGACGCTCGGCGTCTTCGTCGTCCTCGCGGTCATTTTGCTGTTCCTGCTACCCGTCCACGCCACCGACAACGATACCGCCGTCAAGATCGGACGCGCGGCCTTCTTTGTCGTGGGCGCCGTGTTCAGCGCCTTCATCGGTGGCGCGGGCATGGCGCTGGCGACCCGCGCCAACGTGCGCGTGGCAGCCGCTGCCCGCGCCAAGGAGGGCGGGCGCGAAACCGCCATGTCCATCGCCTTCCGCACCGGCGGTGTGGTCGGATTTCTGACGGTCGGGCTGGGCCTGTTCGGCGCCTGCCTCGTGGTCCTGCTCTACAAGGGTGACGCCCCGACCGTTCTGGAAGGCTTTGGTTTCGGCGCGGCGCTGCTGGCCATGTTCATGCGTGTCGGCGGCGGCATCTTCACCAAGGCGGCCGATGTCGGCGCCGACCTGGTGGGCAAGGTGGAGCAGAACATCCCGGAAGATGACCCGCGCAACGCGGCGACGATCGCCGACAACGTGGGCGACAACGTTGGTGACTGCGCCGGTATGGCCGCTGACCTGTTCGAGTCGTACGCCGTCACGCTCGTGGCCGCGCTCATCCTCGGCAAGGCGGCATTCGGCGAGAAGGGCCTGGTCTTCCCGCTGATCATTTCGGCGATCGGCGTGTTCATCGCGATCGCCGGCGTCTTCCTGACCCGCCTTCGCAAGGCCGACAAGAACGGCATGACCGCGATCAACCGCGCATTCTTCGCCTCGGCGGCCATCGCGGCCGTGGCCGTCGCGGCCGCCTCGGTCTACTACCTCCCGCCGACCTTCGCCGAGCTGGGCAAGGAGGGCAGCGGCAATCCACGGCTCGTCGCCATCGGCGCGGTCGTCATCGGCATCGTTCTCGCCGCCGCCATCCAGGCTCTGACCGGCTACTTCACCGAGACGGGACGCCGCCCGGTCAGGGACATCGGCAAGACCTCGGAGACCGGCGCTGCCACCGTCATCCTCAGCGGCGTCAGCGTCGGTCTTGAGTCCGCCGTCTACTCCGCCCTGCTCATCGCCGGGGCCGTCTACGGCGCGTTCCTGCTCGGCGGCGGGTCGATCCTCGTGTCGCTGTTCGCGGTGGCCCTCGCCGGTACCGGCCTGCTGACCACCGTCGGCGTGATCGTCGCGATGGACACCTTCGGCCCGATCTCCGACAACGCGCAGGGTATCGCCGAGATGTCCGGGGACATCGACCCCAAGGGCGCGCGGACGCTCACCGAGCTGGACGCGGTCGGCAACACCACCAAGGCGATCACCAAGGGCATCGCGATCGCCACCGCCGTCCTGGCCGCGACCGCGCTGTTCGGTTCGTATATGGACACGCTGGCCACGAGCCTGACGGGCGCCGCTGAGACGGTGGACGCCCTGCTCAATGTGGCCAATCCGCGCAACCTGGTCGGTCTGCTGATCGGTGTGGCCGTGGTGTTCCTCTTCTCCGGCCTGGCGATCAACGCGGTGTCCCGCAGCGCGGGTGCCGTGGTGCTCGAGGTGCGCCGCCAGTTCCGGGAGCTTCCCGGGATCATGGACGGATCGCAGCGTCCCGAGTACGGCAAGGTGGTCGACATCTGCACGCGTGACGCGCAGCGGGAGCTGATGACCCCGGGTCTACTCGCGGTGATGGCCCCGATCGCTGTCGGCTTCGGCCTGGGACCGGGCGCGCTGGCGTCTTACCTCGCCGGTGCGATCGGCGCGGGTACCTTGATGGCGGTCTTCCTGGCCAACTCGGGTGGCGCCTGGGACAACGCCAAGAAGCTGGTCGAGGACGGCGCTCACGGCGGCAAGGGTTCGCCGGCGCACGCCGCGACGGTCATCGGTGACACGGTGGGCGATCCGTTCAAGGACACCGCCGGCCCGGCGATCAACCCGCTGCTCAAGGTGATGAACCTGGTGTCGCTGCTCATCGCCCCGGCGGTGGTGTCGTACTGGTTCGGCGCGACTCAGAACACGGGAATCCGGGTGACGATCGCTCTCGTCGCCGCGGCGATCATCGTGGCCGCGGTGGTGTTCAGCAAGCGCAAGCCGATCGCGGTCTCGGCGCACGACGAGACCGCGAGCACCTCCAGCAAGCGCGAGAAGGTGCGTGCCTGACACGGAACCACGAGAACAGGGTCGCCCGCTGGAGTGGCCGACCCTGTTCTGTTTAGGCTAGGAGACCATGCAACGGCCCTTAGTTCTCCTGGCCCTGCTTGCCCTGGCGCTGGCGGGTTGCTCCGAAGGGCCGCCGCCGCGAGCGTGGGCCGCCAACGTCTGCTCCGCGCTGACACCGTGGCGGGCCGAGATCGCGACGCTGACCAGCCGCGCGCAGGAGCAGACGCCCAACTCGGCAACGCCCGAGCAGGCCAAGGACACCCTTGTGCGCATGCTCGAGGGCGCCCGCGACTCCAGCGAGCGGGCGCGGGGCAAGGTCGAGGCGGCGGGTATTCCCGAGGTCGAGGGCGGCAAGGAGATCGCCGCCAGGATGACCGACTCGTTGCGGAAAATGCGCGACGCCTACGGGAAGGCGCGCGACACGATCAAGGAACTGCCCACCGCCGACGCCACCGTTTTCTATGACGCGGTCGCCACCGCGATGGCCACCCTGCAGGCGGAATACAAGGCCAGCGCCCTGGACACAAGCAAGCTCCGCTCGCCCGAGTTGCAACAGGCGTTCGAAGAAGTTCCCGAATGTCTGTCCTAATCGCGCATGTAGGCCTTAACTTTGACAAGTGCCCCTCGAACGCCAACTCGTCATCTTCTCGGCGGACTCGGCCCGACCGTCCACAAGGGACCTTGCCGGGTTGCTGGTGGGTGCCGCCCATGTGACGGCGATGGGTGGCACGGCACGGGTTTCGGTGAAGGTGGACGCGGCCTGGCGGGTGCACGCGCTGGCCGCGGAGTTCGCCGCGCGCGGTTTGAGCATCGCCTGGGAGCATGTCCAGGACAATTTTCTGGTACACACAAGCTACTCGACGGCGCTGAGAGGGCTTAACCCACCGTCGTTTCTGGACGGCTGCCGGCTGCGGCTGTGGTTCACCGCGTCGGGCCGCGTGGATGACGGCTCCATTCTCCTCAAGCTCGGCAACAACCACGCCCTGGCCCGGCGCGCGCTCGCGCCGCTGGGGCTTGACGGTGCGATCGAGCGGGGCCCCGCGATCCGGATCCGGGGCGCGGACAAGGTGGCCCGCCTGGCGGATCTGATCGGCCAGCGCCCGCCGCCGGCGCCCGAGTCAGTCTGGCCGAGGCGCCGCGAGCGCCCCGAGATCATGGAGAGGCTGGAACGGCTCGAAAGGCTTGAACGGCCTGTGCGCCGGAAGCGGGCGCAACCGGCGGAGCCGTCCGAGCGGCTGGTGTAAGCGGCTAGTGTAGGGCCATGGGGATCATCGATCGGGTCGGCGCGGCGCCCGGCTATTCGCACGCGGTGACCGTGACCGGCGCGCTGGCGTTCGTGTCGGGGCAGGTGGCGCTGGACGACGAGGGCAACCTGGTGGGGCCGGGCGATCTGGCCGAGCAGACCAGGCAGGCGATGCGCAATCTGGAGGGCGTGCTGGCTCAGCTCGGGGCGACCTGGGCCGATGTGGTGAAGTTCGGCTGGTACCTCACCGACGTCACCGAGATCCAGCAGGTGCGCGACATCCGCGACGAGTTCATCCGGCCGGTGCTGGGCGACCGGCCCAATCCGGCGAGCACGCTCGTGCAGGTGGCCGGCCTGTTCAGTCCGGGGTTCCTGGTCGAGGTGGAAGCGGTTGTCGCTCTCGGCGCTGAATGACCCGCGACTCGACGAGGCGGGCGTGACGGTCAGGCTGTTCCACGACAGCAACAAACCGCGCAAGCTCAAGTACAACCTGTTGGCGGCCAAGGAGTCTGGGCATCGCATCCTTATCACGGCGGGCGGGGCGTACTCGAACCACCTTCCGGCCGTGGCCAGGATCGGGCGCGAGCAGGGATTCCTGACGAGAGGCGTCGTGCGGGGGGAGCCGGTCAGCAACCCCAGCCTTGAGCGGTGCCGAGCGGACGGCATGGAGCTGTCGTTTATGGACAGGGCCAGCTTCCGGACCTGGGAGCGGCACGCCGACACGAGCGGTTGCCACGTGATCCCGATAGGCGGCAGCAACGCCTTGGGCGCCAAGGGTTGCGCGGAGATCGCCGGTGACATCGACGAGGATTACGACCTGATCTGCTGCCCGGTCGGCACCGGCGGCACGCTCGCCGGGCTGGCCGAAGGACTGCCGGAAGGCAAGCGGGCGCTGGGGTTCGCCGTGCTCAAGGGTGGCGGCTTCCTCAACGACGACGTGAAACGCTTGCAGCGCGAGGCCTTCGGGCACGCCACCGGCAACTGGAGCATCAACCTCGATTTCCATTGCGGCGGCTATGCCAAGCGCGACGATCGGCTGGACCCGCGTTGGGAGCGGGTCCATGTCGCGAAGATGATGCTCGGCATCTCGACGCTGGCCGGGGAGGGCAAGCTCAACGGGGCCAGAGTCGTTGCGCTGATTACAGGTTGACCCAGCCTTGGCGGGCCGCGTGCGCAGATCCTCGCGGCGTTGCCGCACAAGCGGTCCGAGGGCGATCGCGGGCGAGGCGGCCACGTAACGGCCGTCCGATGTGGAACCTGTGCGAGCGACAAGTCCTTGCGCCGCAAGCGATTTCAGCAACGCCCCCACGTCGGCCGACGGGAACTCGACCAGGGCACGGTAAAGGTCCTCCTCTTCGCCGGAGAGGCCCAGGCTGGCCAAAACTATGGTGGCGAGTATGTGCCGCGTGGACAAAAGGCGCCGGTCGCACAGGACGGTTCGGGGCTTCATGGCGACTGTCGACCATATGACACGGACCGACGGTTATGTCGCCTTGTGGAGCGATCCGACCGATTCCCGCGGAGCCCGGGTGGAGCAAACCGTTAGATTCCGGACGAACCTCTGCCTGCTCCACAACCGGAGCGGGCAGAGTCGTTTGTGCGTACCAGATGGAAAGTGATCTTTTGATCTTTAACGGCGATGTATCGTGCAGAGCGTTCGATGGGCCGCGCAGCGCTGCGCGCCTCGAGCGTTATCGTTTACGTCTTGTCAACTTGAGTCGCACCGCGGAGAGGTGAACGTGCCGAACGCAGCCAAGAACCGTCTGGTCATCGTCGAGTCACCGGCGAAGGCGAAGACGATCTCCGGCTACCTCGGGCCGGGCTACGTCGTTGAGGCGAGCTTTGGCCACATCCGTGACTTGCCCGCAGGTGCCAAACAGATGCCGGAGAAGTACAAGAAAGAGCCCTGGGCCTACCTGGGCGTTGACGTCGACCACGGCTTCGCGCCCGTATATATCGTCAACCCGGACCGGGCCAAACATGTGACGAAGCTCAAGTCTCTGGTCAAGGACGCCGACGAGGTCCTGCTCGCGACGGATGAGGACCGCGAGGGCGAGGCGATCGCCTGGCACCTGGTCGAGACGCTCAAGCCCAAGGTCCCGGTGAAGCGGATGGTCTTCCACGAGATCACCAAGCCGGCGATCCAGGCGGCGGTGTCCAACCCGCGCGACATCGACCGCGACCTGGTCGATGCCCAGGAGACCCGGCGCATCCTCGACCGGCTCTACGGCTACGACGTGTCGGCGGTGCTGTGGAAGAAGGTGCAGCGCGGGCTGTCGGCCGGGCGGGTGCAGTCGGTGGCGACGCGGATCGTGGTCGACCGTGAGAAGCAGCGCATGGCGTTCAAGTCGGCCGACTACTGGGACATCGTCGCGACCCTGGCCACCGAGGATCGTGCCACCTTCGCGGCGACGCTGATCGCGATCGACGGCGATCGGGTCGCCACGGGCAAGGACTTCGAGCCGACGACCGGTCTGGCACGCAGCAACGTCGTGCATCTCGATGAGGCGGCGGCGCGCGGCCTGGCGGCCAGGCTCGACGACCGACCGTTCACGGTGACCCGGGTCGAGGAAAAGCCCTATCGCCGGCGGCCATATGCGCCCTTCATCACCTCGACGATGCAGCAGGAGGCGGCGCGCAAGCTGCGCTTCTCCTCGCAGATGACGATGCGCGTGGCGCAGCGGCTCTACGAGAACGGCTACATCACCTATATGCGGACCGACTCGGTCAACCTGTCCGAGTCAGCGATCGCGGCCGCCCGCCAGCAGATCGCCGCCCTCTACGGCCCGGGCGCGGTGCCGCCGCAACCACGGCGTTACACGGCCAAGGTCAAGAACGCGCAGGAGGCGCACGAGGCGATCCGCCCCGCGGGCGACACCTTCCGCACCCCGGGCGAGGTGGCCAACGAGCTGTCGACCGAGGAGTTCAAGCTCTACGAGCTGATCTGGCGGCGGACCATAGCCTCCCAGATGACCGACGCGGTGGGGATGTCGGTCAGCGTGCGCATTCGCGCGGTGTCGACCACCAACGAGGAGGCCGACTTCTCGGCGTCCGGAAAGACGATCACGGATCCGGGCTTCCTGCGGGCCTATGTCGAGTCGTCCGACGACGTCGACGAGGAGGCCGAGGACGCCGAACGCCGGCTGCCGGCGCTGGTAAAGGACCAGCGGTTGACCGAGGAGGGCCTCGAGCCGGTGGGTCACACCACGCAACCGCCTCCCCGGTACACAGAAGCTTCTTTGATAAAAGCTCTTGAAGAGCTGGGTGTCGGGCGGCCTTCCACCTACACGCCGACGCTGCAGACGATCCAGGACCGCGGCTATGTCATCAAGCGCGGGCAGACCCTCATCCCGACGTTTGTGGCGTTCGCGGTGATCGGGCTGCTTGAGCAGCACTACCCGCGCCTGGTTGACTATGGCTTCACGGCGGCGATGGAGGACGAGCTCGACCAGATCGCCGGCGGCGACGCCACCGCGCTCGAGTTCCTGACCGCGTTCTACTTCGGCTCGCGCACCGCGGTGGAGGGGTCGGTGGCCCACGCGGGCGGGCTGAAGAAGCTGGTCACCGAGCAGCTGGGCGAGATCGACGCGCGCAGCATCAACTCGATCCCACTCTTCGACGACGTGGTGGTCAGGGTCGGTCGGTATGGGCCATACCTGCAGCGTGGCGGCGCCGGTGCCGACGTGGATCCCGACGCGGAGAGCGCGTCCGAGGGCGACCGGGTGTCCATCCCGGACGGTGTCGCCCCCGACGAGCTGACTCCGGAGAAGGTCAACGAGCTGTTCCTGGGCGGCGGCGGGGAGCGCAGCCTCGGCACCAACCCGGAGACCGGCGAAAACGTGGTGCTCAAGTCGGGGCGCTACGGACCTTATGTGTCAAGCGGCGAGGTCAACGCGTCCCTGTTCAAGAGCATGACGCCGGAGACGGCCACGCTCGACGACGCCCTCAGGCTGCTGTCGTTGCCGAGGCTGGTGGGCAAGGACGAGGCGGGCGAGCCGATCTATGCCAAGAACGGCAGGTATGGGCCGTACATCGAGCGCGGCAAGGACTCGCGTTCGCTGGAGGACGAGGAGAAGCTGTTCACCGTCACCCTCGACGATTCCCTGGCTCTACTGGCCGCGCCCAAGATCCGTGGGCGCCGGGCGGCCGTGCCACCGCTGCGCGAGCTGGGAGTCGATCCCCTGACCGACAAACCGCTGGTGATTAAGGACGGCCGGTTTGGACCGTATGTGACCGACGGCGAGACCAACGCCTCGCTGCGGCGCGGCCAGACCCCGGAGAGCATGACCATAGAGCAGGCCAGCGAGATGCTCTCGGAGAAGCGCACCAACCCACCGGCGCCAAGGAAGAAAGCGGCCGCCAAGAAGGCCGTACCGGCGAAGAAGACCGCAGCTAAGAAGGCTTCCACGGCCAAGAAGGCGGCGGCAAAAAAGGCGAAATGACACTTACCTGCTCTAGATTCGTTGTCCCTGGGTAGGGTGTCAGCAGCAAGGAGCGGTTAAGTGAGCACACAAACTGTCAGCGCCGGCCCCCTGCGCCGGGTACCGGTGCAGGGCCGAAGCGTTGCCCGGGTTCAGCGCATGCTCGACGCGTGCGCGGAGCTCATAGACGAGGTCGGCTACGACGGTCTGAGCACGACCCTGCTCGCCGAGCGAGCCGGGGTCGCCATTGGGTCGGTCTACCAGTTCTTCCCCGACAAGCGCGCCATCGTGCAGGCCTTGACCTTGCGCAACGTCGAGGCCTATATGGCGCGGCTGGCCGACCGGATTCCGGCCGGTGAGCTTACTCACTGGTGGGACGGGGTCGACGGGGCCATCGAGGAGTACATCGCACTGCACCGCGCCGTGCCGGGGTTCCGGACCCTCCACTTCGGTGATGTAGTGGATGTCCACCTGATCGACCCGGAGCGGGACAACAACGCCGTGATCGCTGATCACTTGGCTGAGCTGCTGATCCGGTACCACTCGGCGCCTGATACGCCGCAGTTGCGGTTCGCGTTGGTGGTCGCCGTCGAGGCCGCCGATGCATTGATCAAGATGGCGTTCCGGCGGCATCCGGACGGTGACGAAGCGGTGATGGCCGAGGCCAAGACGCTGGTGCGCGGCTATCTCAAGGTGACGCTGGCCACAGCCGGTTAGCGATCTTAGGGGAAACCTTCAGGGAAGATCCAGGTAAAGGGGCGCTCGCCCACGGCTAGAGTGAGCCGTAAGGGACCACCCACGCGGAGGCGAGTCATCAATACCAACGGGCGCAAGGCGGAAGCCAGTTCTCCGCAGCTTTCCGGAGTGGCGGAGCTCGGGGCGATCCTGCGTATACGGCCCTTCCGTCGTCTGTGGCTGGTGCTCGGCGCCGCCTCGCTCGGCGACTGGTTGGGCCTGCTCGCCACCGCGACCTTCGCCGCGGCGCAGGTCGAAGGTGGCGCCGCCAAGGGTTTCGCGTTCGGCGGCGTGATCGCGGTGCGGCTGCTGCCCGCCCTGGTGTTGGGCCCCTTGGCCGGTGTCATGGCCGACCGGTTCGACCGGCGACACACGATGGTCGCCTGCGACCTGCTTCGCTTCGTGTTGTTCGCCTCCATCCCCACGGTCGGCCTGGTCACCGATGATGCCGCCCTAACGGTCGGCTGGACCGCGATCGCCATCTTCCTGATCGAGAGCATCACGCTGATCTGGATCCCGGCGAAGGAAGCCGCGGTGCCCAACCTGATCCCGCGGGCCAGGTTGGAGGCGTCCAACCAGCTCACCCTGATCACGACCTACGGGATCACGCCGGTGCTCGCCGCGCTGGTGCTGGCCGGGCTCAACCAGCTCTACCAGACGCTCAAAGGCGCCGGCATGACGATCGCGGCGTGGGCCGAGCCCTCGAGCCTGGCGTTGTACTTCAACTCACTGTCGCGACTGGCCACCGCACTCGTGGTGCTCTTCGGGATCAAGGAGATCTCGGGGCGCACCGGCAAGGATCCCCACAGTGTCAGCATGTTGCGCCAGTTAATTGATGGCTGGCGATTTGTTGGGGAGACTCCGTTAGTGCGCGGCCTGGTCTTCGGCATCCTGGGCGCGTTCGCCGCCGGGGGTGTCGTGATCGGAACGGCGCAGTTCTTCTCCGGCGAGCTCAACGGCGGTGATTCAACCTTCGCCATCCTGTTCGCCGTCATCTTCGTCGGTCTGGGTGCCGGTATCGGCCTGGGGCCCAAGCTGGTCGGCGCGCTTTCGCGGCGGCGCTGGTTCGGGCTGAGCATCATCCTCGCCGCGGGTTCCGTGGCACTGCTCTCGCTGTCGCTGCACCTGTCCATAGCGGTCGTCTTCACGCTGCTGGTGGGTGTGGGCGCGGGCATGGCCTTTCTGTCCGGCACCACCCTGCTCGGCGCCGAGGTCGACGACGAGGTGCGTGGCCGGGTCTTCGCCGTCGTGCAGACCGGGACCAGGGTCGTCCTCATGCTCGCCATCTCGCTGTCAGGCGTGGCGGTAGGTCTGGGTGGCTCGCACGCCGTGGCGAACACGGGACTCTCGTTGTCATCGACTAGGGTGCTGCTCGGGGTCGCGGGCGTCCTCGGGGTCATCGCGGGCCTGTGGGCCTTGCGGCAGATGGATGACAAGCCGGGGGTACCCATCCTCCCCGACCTGTTCAGCTCCATCCGTGGACGACCGTTGGGGGTGCCAGAGCACGTGATAGGCGGCATATTCCTGGTGTTCGAGGGCGGCGAGGGCGCCGGCAAGTCGACCCAGATCAAGTATTTGGCCGAGACGCTGCGCGCGCAGGGCCGGGATGTGCTGGTGACACGCGAGCCGGGCGCCACCGACGTGGGCGAGCGGATTCGCCGGATGGTGCTCGACAGCAAGCTCTCCCCGCGGGCCGAGGCCCTGCTCTACGCGGCCGACCGGGCGCATCATGTGGCGACGGTGGTGCGGCCGGCGCTGGCCGCGCGCATGGTGGTCATCTCCGACCGGTACATCGACTCGTCCCTGGCCTATCAGGGCGCCGGCCGCGCGCTCGCGGTCGACGAGATCTCCTGGCTTTCCTTGTGGGCGACCGGTGGGCTCAAGCCCGACCTGGTGATCCTGCTCGACATCGATCCCCGCGTGGGGCTGGTCCGGGCCGGGCGGCGCGGGGCGCCGGCGGACGTGGTGGAGCGGGAGTCGCTGGCCTTCCACGACCGGGTCCGGGCGGCCTACCTCGATCTGGCCGCCGCCGATCCGCAGCGTTACCTGGTGCTCGACGCCCAGGCCGACGAGCACAAGCTCGCCGACGAGATCGCCGAGCGGGTGGCTGAGCTGCTGCCGCCGGCCGGTCCCTCCGAGCACCTGCCCGACACCGACCAGACCGAGCGAGTGCGCACCCACGCCATCGCCGCCTCAAGCTAATCTGGGGCGCGTGGACCTCTTCACGCAGCTGGTGGGGCAGCCTGAGGCGGCCGCGGCGTTGCGCGCCGCCGCCTCCGGTCAGGGCATGACGCACAGCTGGCTGTTCGTTGGCCCGCCCGGATCGGGCCGTTCGGTCGCCGCCCGCGGCTTCGCCGCCGCGTTGCAGTGCACCTCGGAGCGGGTGGGCTGCGGGGAGTGCACGGGCTGCCACACCACGCTCAGCGGCACGCATCCCGATGTGCAGTTCGTGGTGCCGGATGGGTTGAGCATCCCGGTGGCGCAGATGCGTTCGCTGGTGCTGCGCTCGGCCACCGCGCCGTCGTCCGGCCGGTGGCAGATCCTGGTGGTGGAGGACGCGGATCGGCTCACCGAGGCCGCGGGCAACGCTCTGCTCAAGGCGGTGGAGGAGCCTCCACTTAGGACAGTGTTCCTGCTGTGCGCGCCGTCGGATCACCCCGATGACGTGCCGGTGACGATCCGCTCGCGCTGCCGGGTGGTCACGCTGCGCCAGCCCGCCCCCGAGGCCGTGGCCGAGCTGCTGGTCACGCGGGACGGTGTCGAGCCGTCGCTGGCCGCGTGGGTCGCCGACGCGTGCCAGGGTCATGTGGGCCGGGCGCGCTGGCTGGCGCGCGACGCTCAGGCCCGCGAGCGCCGCTCGGCCGTGCTCGCCGTGCCCCGCCAGCTCAGCGGCGTGGGTGCGTGTTTCGACGCGGCAAGCAGCCTGATCGCGGCGGCCGAGGCGGAGGCGGAGGCGTCCACCGCTTCGACCGACGCGGCGGAGCGGGCGGCGATGGAGACGGCCCTGGGCGCGGGCGGCACGGGAAAGGGTGCGGCGGGTGCGGCGCGGGGCATCGCCGGGCAGCTCAAAGAGCTTGAGCGGCGGCAGAAGATGCGCTCGACGCGGGCCCAGCGTGATGCGCTCGACCGGGCCCTGCTCGACCTCGCCGGGTTCTACCGCGATGTGTTGGCGCTCCAATGGTCGGCGCCGATCCGGCCGGTACACAAGGATGTCAATGCGGTCGCCGCCGCGGCGGCGAAGAAGTGGCGCCCGGAGAGCACCCTGCGACGGCTGGAGTCGGTGCTGGAGTGCCGCACCGCGATCGACGCCAACGTCAAGCCGCGCATCGCCGTCGAGGCCATGATGCTGCGGCTCTGGGCCGGATAGTTCACATCATTGATCAAGATATCCACAGGTTCGGCGGGGGCCTGTTGGGCGGGTTTCGTTGCGGGTAGCGTGCGGCGATAGTGACCACCACCGATGGGGAGCCACACGATGCCACGCGAGATCGATGACGCCTGGGTAGAGGAGGCCATCGAGGCCTACCGCCGGATCGAGGAGAAACAGGCGTCATTTGCGCGATCCCTTGAGCGCCTTGAGGTTTCGGTGCGCTCCTCGGATGACGCCGTGGAGGTGATCGTCGGCGCGGACGGCCTCGTCAAGCGGGTCACGGTGCTGGGGCAGCTGGCGTCGATGTCCAATGAGGACCTTGCCCACTCCATTCACCAGGCCACCTCGGCGGCGCACGAGGCGGCCCGATGGGCGCGGCGCAAGCTGCACGAGGAGACCTTCGGTGAATACGTGCGGTTGGAGGCGCAGGCATGACGATTGACGATCTGGCCGGTCGGTTGGGCACGGTGGCCGGAGAGGTGGAGGGCGTGCGGGCCGAGCTCGAGCGGTCGCAGCCGGCCCCGGTGACGGGCCTGCCCTCGCGCGAGGCGCTGGAGCGGATCCGGTTGGCCTGGATCGAGCAGCGCGACCTGGCCGCCCGGGTGGTGGAGCAGATCCGGCGGCTGGCGGGCGACGTGGCGCAGGCCGCGCAGACCTATCGGGCGGTGGACGAGCCTGGACCGGACAGGGGGTGGTCGCCGTGAGCGATCCGTTGGGCAGGTTGCGTCAGGAGGCCGCGCGGCTGCTGGCGGTGGTGGACGAGACGTTGGCGCGCTGTGGCGCACCGGACCACCATCCGATCTGGCCGCTGCTGCGCGCGGTCGGTCTTCTCCCGGGCGACGCGGTGACCGAGGTCGTGGCGCTGTCGCTGGAGGCGTTCCGGGAGCGAGCCGATTTGCTGCGCTCCCATCACGAGCGCTGTGCGGGCGTTGGCGATCTGGTGCGGGCACCGTCCGGGTGGGAGGGTGCGGCGGCCGAGGCCGCCGGCGCCCAACTTGAATCCGCACGGGCCGGGCTGGGGATGCTCGCCGCCCACGCCGGCGTGCTCGCGAGCCTGCTGGCCGACCTGGCCGAGTGGGCTGGGCAGGGGCGCGGCCGGCTGGCGCGGACCCTGGCCAAGGTGCTGACCAGTGCTCAGGCCGTGGAGCTGACCCTCGATGACACCGAGCCCGGGGCGCGGGCGCAAGCCGCGGCTGACATCGGGGCGCAGGTGCTCGCCGAGGTTGCGGCATTCTGGGAAGGCGGGGGCGAGATCGTCCGCGATCGGCTGGCGCGGCTGGAGCCTGAGCCGGCACAGCGCGGGCGGTTGCCGGATGCCCCGGCGGCCGGCCGGATCGTGGTCGAATTCTGAAGGCGGACTACCGCTACTTGAGCCTTCCCCACTTGCTCACTTCCACGGTGACGTACTCGTCGACAAGCTTCTCGATATCGCCGAGTTTCAACCTTTTCACCAACTCGTCCCTGCTCTCGGCGACGGCCTTCCTGGCCAGGGCCGGGAACTCCTTCCTGAACTCCCGAGCGAGTTGCTGTTGGATGTTGTTGAGGTAGATCTCGGCGACCTGGTTGGCGTTACCCACGATCACCATGCGCAGAGTTCCCTTGCTCTGCGCGCAGACGGCCAGCTGCCGGACCAGCTGCTCCAACTTGTCCCGATCGAAGACCAGGTGAGCCGACTTCTCGACCTCTTTGAGCAGCACTTTGCCGCTGACCTGATTCACGCGCAGCACCTTCGCACCGGATGCTGGAACGGATCTGAGCCGGCGGGCCGGTAAACCGGTGATCAGGACCGGAACCGCAGCGCGACGATGACCGGGCGGTTCGCCGCGATGATCGGGATGCGGCGTGCGTTCGGAGCGAGCCGGCCGAGCAGACCGCGGCCCCGCTCCGGGCGCACGTCGACGACCCGCTCGATCGCCGGATCGATCGCCTTGAGGTCGCGCAGCTGCTTGGGTCGCAGCGTCCAGGGAAGTGGCGGCGGCTTGAACGGGCCGGCGACGTGCAGCACTGCCTTGGCCATCCACGGCGGCAGCGCGTCGAACACCAGCGTGCCGCCCGGGAAAGCGTTGGCGCACAGGGAGATTAGGCTCCGAACCCGCTCCGGCTCGAGGTACATCAGCAGCCCCTGGGCGGTGATCATCACGCCGTGCGCCGGGTCGACCAGCTCCGTCCACTTCGGATCGAGCGCCGATCCGGCGAAGACCTGCTGGCGCTCTCCCATCGGCAGCAGCCTCCGGCGAAGCGCGACCGAATCGGGCAGGTCCACCGTCAACCAGTGCACCGAGCCGTTGTCGAGCCGCCAGAACTGGGTCTCCAGGCCCTCGCCCAGCGCCACCACCGTCCCTCGGGGATGGTCCCGCAGGAACTGCTTCACCTGCGCGTCGAAGGTCAGCACGCGTAGCGCCTGGATCTGCGGCAGGAACTGGAAGCCCGCACCGAAGCGCTCCTCGAACGGGTAGTCGATCCGCTCGACCAGGCCCACCGCCATCGGGTCTTCCAGCAGGCCATCACCGCGCCGGGTGGCGACGGCACGAAACCAGAGCGTCCAGAGCGCTGTTTCGGGTACGCCCGAGAGATCTGGTTTTGCCTTCACGGCACCTAGTATGAGGCGATGGGCATGCTCTGCGCCGTCGCGTTCAACAAGTATGGTCGGCTGTTCTACCTCGACCCGGGGGAGTTCACGCCGAAGGTGGGCGACAAGGTGCTGGTGCCCACCGACGACGGACCCGAGGTGGCCGACTGTGTGTGGGCACCGCAGTGGATCGACGAGGACACGTCCGGTTTCCCACGCCTGGCCGGGTTTGCCCGGGAAACCGACCTGCGGCGGGACGAGCTGATCCGGCAGCGCAAGGCGGAGGGGAGAGTCGCCGCCAACCGCCTCATCCGTGAGCACCAGCTGCCGATGAAGGTGATCTCGGTCGACCACACCCCGGGCGCCGACGGCGTGCCGCCCGAGGAGCAGCCGTGGGGCGCGGGACCGCGCACCACCATCTACTTCACCGCGCCGCACCGGGTGGATTTCCGCTCCCTCGTGCGCGATCTGGGCGCGACCCTGCGCTGCCGGGTGGAGCTGCGGCAGTTGTCCGCGCGCGACTCGGCCAAGGTGCAGGGCGGCATCGGCTCGTGCGGGCGTGACCTGTGCTGCTCCACGTTCCTCACCGAGTTCGAGCCGGTGAGCATCAGAATGGCCAAGGACCAGGACCTGCCGCTCAACCCGATGCGGATCTCAGGCGCGTGCGGCCGCCTGATGTGCTGCCTCAAGTACGAGCACCCGCTCTATCAGGACTTCCACGCCACGGCGCCGGGCCTGGGCGAGCATGTGTCCACTCCGGACGGTGACGGCCGGGTGGTCGGCCACTCCGTGCCCAAGGACTCGGTCGTGGTGCGGCTCAACGCCGACGGCTCGCGGACGGTGTGCCCTAAAGCGTCGGTGTGCTCAAGCCGGAAGGCATATGAGCAGCGTCATCTTCCGACGGAGTCCTGACCGGGGCGGCGAACACGATGGGATCGTCGACAAGCCTGGGCTGCAACGGTTTTTCCGGCCGGAACCACGAACCCGCCGACTGCGGCACCCACTTCTTGCTGATCTTGTCCACGCCGACGGCATAGATGGTCAGCGTGCCGTCGGGCGCGATCCGCATGCGCAGGAAGCTCTTGAAGTCCTCGATCCCCTGCCCGGCGAACAGCTCGTTGAGGTTGACCCGGAACCGCGACGCCACCAGCAGGTAGGCGGCGACCAGCAGCAGCGCGGCCAGACCGGCGAACGGCAGGTAGAAGGCGACCGCCGACAACACAGGAAGCGGCCAGGGCAGGTCGTGGAAGGGCAGCTGCTTCCAGACCAGCCAGCCGACGATGCCGAGCACCACATGAGCGGCTCCATGCAAGCTGCCCAGAACAACGGGCCACATGCGTTGCTCCCCCTCGGTCAGGCCGTAGGAGAAGAAGATGCCGGCGGCGACGATCACGCTGACCATCAGGAAGATCGGCGTGGTGATGATCCGCCCTTCCTCGTTCTGGAAGGCGAGCAGCAGCATGGTCTGGACTATGCCGAGCAGGACGCCCAAACCCCAGTTGCGCCAAGGCAACCGGCCGAAGACCCGACTGCCCAGAAATTGGGAGCGCATCTTTGACGGATAGGTTTTTTGCAACGTGTACCGCACCTGCGTGCTTGCCCGTCGCAACATCGAGTACCTCGGGGGAACGAGGATCTCGTCGTCGAGCTGATGCGTCGCCGCGGTGTAAGCCCCGCCACCGCCACAGTTGATCAGCTGACGCGGCGCATCCTTGGAGGCATAGCGCGAATAATGGTGCAGGTCCCCGCTGACCATCACGGCGACCTCCGCCCCCGACGGGTCGATCACCGAGCGCAGGAAGTAGTCGATCGTGTCGTAGATCCTCGGGCTGCTGTCGGTCTGCATCCACGACGGCTGCGGGATCGCGATGATGATCCGGTCGCCCCGCTCGAAGGTGGCCGCCACGCCGCGGAAGAACTCGAGCTGCGGGTCGTCGAGGTAGGCGTCGCCCTGCGCGTCGATCGCCAACAGCCACCAGCCGTGCGGCAGCTTCAGCGCGAAGTAGCTGCGCGTCTGCTTGGTCACCCAGCCGCCGATGTGGTTGCCGTTACGCCGCGCGAACAACCGCAGGAACGCGGTGAGCCCGTCGTACCAGTCGTGGTTGCCGGGCAGGGCGAAGATGTGCGGGCTGGTCTCGGTGATCGGCTGCGGGAACGCCGCCTTGTAAGGCCCCTCGAACCTGTCCTCGTAGGCCGCACTGCTCGCGGTGGGGTAAACCTGGTCGCCGCCGAGAACCACCACCTGGCCGCGGGGGAGAACCCCGTCATTGACCTCGACGTTGTCCTGCGCCAGCAGGTACGCCATCGAGTAGGTGGCGTCGAACCCGTCGCCGAGGTCGGCGATGTAATCCAGCCACAGCTCCTCGTCCTGGGCGTGCTCGGCGTGCACCGCCGTGGGCAGTGCCAGCTGCAGCTCCCGCTTGTCAAGGTAGGCGCCGAACTGCGCGGCGAAGGCGACGCGGATGCCGGTGGCGGCCAGCTGCGTGGGGCTGAGCCAAGCGACCGGCTTTCGAGGCGTGAATCCCAGCTCGGCCGGGTCCAAACTACTCGGACGGCGCAGCAGCGTCTCCGACGGCTCGCGTGGGGGAACGAGGGTCACGAGGCGTGAGCGTAGTCGCTTCCTCTGTTGTAGCGCACTATCCGGTCGGGGCCCAGATAGCCGACAAAACGGACACGGACTATCCCGGTGGGAGCCGGGCTGAGGATCGCGTATAGTTGTCCGACGTTGCCGCCTTAGCTCAGTCGGTAGAGCGATTCACTCGTAATGAATAGGTCAACGGTTCGATTCCGTTAGGCGGCTCTGAAGAGCGCGGCGATCGCCAGCGGGCCGATCGCCACCACAAAGGGTGTCCGGAGCCCGTTGGTCTTCGCGATCACGCCGCCGGCCACAGCGCCGATGCCCGCTGTCGCGACAAACCACGGCTCGCATCAGCCACGCCATCCTTCCTTGTGACGCTGTGGCCGCGCGCTCGATGGCGGTACGCGAAAAGGGCCACCAGGCGAAAAACCAGCCGTGGGCGACTGTCGCTTCGACCTCCTGCCCGCTGAACGTGGTGATCGTCGCGCTCGCGACGGGCGCCTCTTCGGCGCCGAGCATCGCCGGGCCGTCGATGAGGCTGACCTTGCTGCCCATACCGATAGGGCACGGCTCATGCCAAATCATCATATTCGAGGAGAATCCGCGGTACGCTATGATCAAAGTTGCCACTTCCGGCAACGCGCTCGTGTCGGCTCTTGGTATTTACTCCGCCGTGAGCTCTGGGTTGGTCACCCGTTCGAGTAATTCGATCGGCCGTTGCGCATCGTTAGGCGAGTATGGTCGAACGTTTTGCCATTCATCGCGTTTGGACATAGCATCATCAGCCAAGTCCGGGGATTAGTCCTCCGTGCTTCGAGAAGGGTCGGCTCCGTTAGGTGCTGTCGTAGTTGGAGTGTCAATGGGCTTAGAGGACGCGGCAGCCGGGACCGGCGGCCAATGTGATCTAGTGGACTTAACCAGCGTTGATCTTGAAGCGCTGTCCGGTCTTGACTTGGACGAATCGGTCTTCGGGCACTCCATACGCAGGATCCTCGACGACGCCGAACGACAGCAGGATGTCGTGGCGGGATGGAACTCGGCTCTCTGAGCGTGCCCGAGGCATGGCTTCCTATTGCCTTCAGCGAGTTCGTGATAAAGGTGCACAGCCGGTGCGACCTTACCTGCTCCTATTGCTACATGTACCAGCTGGCCGACCGCGCGTTGCCGCCCGGAGAGGCTGTGATGAGCGAACGCGTCTTTGCCAGGACGGCGGATCGCATCGCGGCCCACGCCCACCGGCACTCGTCGAAAGTGCGTGTGGTCCTGCACGGGGGCGAACCGTTGCTGGCCGGGGTAACCCGGCTGGCAAGCATGGCCACATCGCTGCGCAGTGCATTGTACCCGACCGAGCCTCAGATCTCGTTACAGACCAACGGTGTGCTGCTTGATGGTGCGGGGATTGACCGGCTCGCCGCGCACGGAATCAACATTGGACTCAGCCTGGACGGTGATCGCTCGGCCAATGATCGCCATCGGCGGTATGCCAATGGCCGTAGCAGTTTCGATGCCGTTGACCGATCCGCTCGCCTGCTGGCGGACAGGCCGCACGCCTTCGCCGGCATCCTCTGCGTCGTCGATGTGCGCAACGATCCGCTCGCCACCTATGAGGCGCTGCTTTCCTACCGCCCGCCTCTGCTGGATTTCCTGCTGCCACATGCCAATTGGGACAGTGAGCCGTGGCGGGAGCGGCCCGAGCAATATGGTGACTGGCTGGTCACGATCTTCGATGCCTGGTATTCGGCGGCGGTAAGACCAACCCGGGTAAGGCTTTTCGAGGAGCTGATCCATCTCATTCTGGGTGGTTCGAGCCGCACCGAGTCACTCGGGCTGAGTCCGGTCGCGACCATCGTGGTCAACACCGATGGTGCCTATGAGCAGATCGATACCCTGCGTTCCGCGTATCAGGGTGCGGTGCGGACCGGACTGAACGTGTTCGACAATTCGCTGGACGAGGCGTCGCGGCATCCGGCGATCGTCGCGCGGCAACTCGGCGTCAGGGCTCTCGCGAGCCAGTGCCGGGCCTGCTCGCTGCATCGAGTGTGCGGAGGTGGTTACTACCCCCATCGTTACCGCACCGGCTCTGGATTCTCCAATCCCTCTGTATATTGTGACGACATGGTTCGCCTAATCAGTCATGTCGCCGATCGAGTCAGGGCTGATTTGGCTAACAGGCGGAGGAAGACATCATGATCGTGACGCATGCCCTTTCCCAGGCGGCCTTCGACGCGCTCGCGGCGGGGCAGGGAGATGCGGCGGTGATCCGGCATTTGCACTCGGCGCAGATCAGCCGGCGCAAACTCCAACTGCGACTGTTGCTGGATTCGTCCGGCTCGGCCGTGCTCGCCGGCGCCTACGCCCTACTGGCGGACGCGACCAGAAACAATCGCGATCTGGAGAGGACGGTGCTGTCCCAGCCGCACTTCGGCCCCTGGCTTTCCGCGTCGCTGCGCCGCCTCAAAGGGTTGCGCCTCCTGAAAGGCGGACACAACGGCGACGGGATACGCGATGTCGAGAAGCACAAGCTCGGAGATCCTTGGCATGGCTACTTTGTCGGCCTGGCGGCGAGCGCCGGAATCCAGGCCGGTCTCGACTTCAAGATCGAGGCGAGCAGCCGCGAGGGCTCGGTGATGCTGCCGATGCTGGGCAAGCTGTTGACCACTGACGCTCGGATTGTCATATCGCATCGCGACGGCCGGACCACCCTCGGACATACTGTGCTACCGCGGGATCCAGCCAAGGATGCTCCGGGGTGGCAGGGTTTGCGAGCACATTCGTGTACCAGTGGCGGTTTGACCTTACGCGTCTGGCTCGATGACGTGGATCCGTTCCGCGGCAACGCCGTGCATCCAACGGCGTCGAGGCTGATGCGCTCGCAGGTGCGGGAATGGCGCAAGTTGCTGGACGCCGCCTGGCCACTACTCGTTCGCTATCACCGCGGATACGCCGAGGCGATCGCGGAGGGCCTGCGGGCTCTGGTGCCACTGCACACTGTCCACCGCACCCTTGGCGCGAACGTGACAAACAGGGATGCGTTCGGCTCCGTCGCCATGACGACTCCGGCTTCGGCCGAGGCGCTCGCGGTCGGACTCGTGCACGAGTTCCAGCACGGAAAGCTCTACGCCCTCAACGATATCGTCAAGCTCCACGAGCACGGCGACGACGAGTATTACTACACACCCTGGCGAGACGATCCGCGCCCGCTCGGCGCCGCGTTGCAAGGGGCCTATGCCTTCCTCGGCGTCACCAACTTCTGGCGGGTGCAGCGTCGCGTCAACCGCTCGGCCAAGGCCGTCCACGCCGAGGCGGAGTTCGCTCGTTGGCGGGACAGAGTCCGGGTCACCACCCGAGCCCTCATGGGTTCGCCGTCGTTCACCCCCTCGGGCCGGCAACTCATCTCCGGCATGTGGGCAGCGCAAGAGGAGTGGAGTGGCGAACAGGTCTCGACGACCGCGGCGGAGCTGGCCAGAGCCGCCTCGGAGGACCATTGGATGGGTTGGCGGTTGCGCAACCGGAGACCGGATCAGCTTGCGATCGAGGACCTGTGCCGGTGCTGGCTTGCGGGCAAAGACTGCCCGAAGGGCGCAGTATCGGCGGAAGTCATTGGCACAAAAGAGGTTTTGCTGGCCAGCAGTGCGCGACTGGAACTGTCTCGGTTGAGAACGCTTAACCCATCTAGGTTTTTCGCGCTCTGCGGCCGCCCGGACCGGTTGAGTCGTGTGCTACCCGAGGCCTCGGCCGGCGACCTGGCGCTGGTGTGCGGGAAGTTCGAGCAAGCAAGCAGGCACTACCGGAGCCAGATCCTTGACGGTCACGGCGGGATCAATCCGTGGATCGGCCTGGCGCTGGCCGGCCTGCGCGGGAACGCCCCGGAGAGCGCGCTTTCCGCGGCGCCGGAGCTGTGCCTGGCCTTGCACCGGCGGCTGTGCGACAGCGGCCACTGTCCGGATCCGATCGCCATCGGCGACTGGCTGGCGCCTATGTCGGTGGCGGCTCCAGATCGCAGCTGAGACGCATCCCGGCCGCCGCTGCCCTGGTACTGGGATGGTCTCCCAGTACGATGTGGTAGGCCTGCGTCACGAAGTCCAGCAGCATCTGAGCCCCGGTGCCGTCACCGTCCCCACGCCGGCTTATCACCAGGTTGCTCGCCGCGGCGAGCGTGTCGGGATGGTCCGGCCCAAGGACCTGGCTGATCCGTGTGTATTCCTGCTCGTCACTGATGCGAGCCGCCGCGATGTCTCCCTTGTCGTACAGGCAATTTCCTAGATTGACATTTGCCGCCAGGGTGTACGGGTGGTCCGCTCCGATTTTCTCGGTCAGCTGCAGGACGACGTCCTTCGTCATGGCGTAGGCCTCATCGACCCGGCCCAGCTTGCGGATGAAGATGGCCAGGTTGTTGGTGTACGCCAAGGTGAACAGGTGTCCGCTCCCGAGCTTGTCCCGGTACCAGTCGCACACCGGCTTGGCGCGGTTCCACGCCGCCTCGTCGAGGCCGAGCGCCGACTCGTCGGAGGCGAGGTTCATGGCGCACGCCTGCACATCCGGGTGATCGAAACCGTGCAGTTCCGTCATCCGTTCCAAGGTCTCCGCACTCAGCTTCTGCGCCTGCGTGAAGTCGCCCAGCTTGCGCAGGGTGACCGCGAGATTCGCCATGGCGCGTAACGTTTCCGGGTGGCTCTCGCCGAGCACCTGCCGGTGGGCGTCGACCGCGGACTCCAGCACCCGCCGCGATTTGAGCAACTGCCCGGTTTCGCGCAGGTCCCGCCCGTACTGGCCGGCCGAATAGAGCGTATAAGGATGCCGCTCGCCCAATGCCTCCCGCCGACCGGCCAATGTGGACTCATCCCGCTGTAGCGCGCCGCGCAGATCGCCGACCAGCCGGAGTGAGATGGCGAGGTTGTGGGCGGCGATGAGGGCACGGGATGTGTTGGGGCCGAACAGTTCTCGGGCAAGTTCCTCGGTGCGCCGGTCGAGTTCGCACGCGCCGGTGAAGTCGCCCAACGCTCGCATGTCCGCGGCGAGACTTCCCGCCACCATCACCGAGTACTCGTCGTCCTCGCCGAGCAACCGCTGCAAGCGACTATATGCATCAACATCGATGTCATAGGCGGCTTGGAACCGGCCCTGCAGTCGCAGGGCATTGGCTTGATGGAACCGCATCAGCTGGGTCAGAGGGTCGTCGGGCCCGAACCGCGCGGTCCACGCGTCGATCGCTTGCTGCGTAAGCTGTTCACAGGTGGCGTAGTCCACTCGCTTCCACAGGTAGCGGGCCATGTCCAGCAAAAGGAAGCGCACGTCGGACTCGTTGGACTCCAGCGTCTTGGGTGGCAGAATGTGAGGCCATAGGTCGGCATAAATGGGCCAGTTGTCCGGTTGGTCCGGGTCTCTCGGGTTGGCGTTGGCCAGGATCTCGTGCACGTGCCGGCGATTCGCCTGTGCCTCCTCCGGAGGCAGCGATGCCCTGATGACGACCTGCACCAGGCGGTGCATCTGGATACTGGTCTGCCGTCCGGTGTCGATGTCGGTCAGGCGTCGCCGGCGTTCGGCGTGGGTCACGGGCCTGCGGCTGTCCACCCGCGCCAAGGCGTATCGATTGACCTCGCGTATTGCGCGGCCCATCAGGAGGGAAGGATCCCGCAGCGGCTCGTCGTAGGGTTGCAGGACGTCGTGAAAAGCCTTGCTGTACAACAGGGAGATCGGGATCGGCTCGTCGGCGAAGAAGGCGCACACCTCAAGGAGTTTCGCGGCCGCCGGGCTGCGCTCGCGCAGGCTCTGCAGCGACACGAGCCAGGGTTGAGCGCCGGTCTTCCTGTAGTCGAGCGGAAGGTCCTCGGTCAGCGCGGCCGGCTGCTTCTCGATGCGGTGAAGGTAGCGCGAGACCGGCTCGCCGGCGGCGGCCAGCCACGCGGCGGCCTGCTCGATCGCGAGCGGCAGGTCGCCGAGGCGCTCGGCGACCAGCTGGACGTCGGCCTCAGGCAGAATCGGGACCCGCCGGTGCAACAGGCTGACGCTCTCCTGCCGGGTGAAGACGCCCACCTCGATGGTCTGCACATTGGGTTCGCGGGCCCATGCCTGCAGGTTCCGGGAGGTCAGCAGCACGTGACCCGCGCCCTGAGGCAGGTAGTCGCGCAGCTCGTCCGGGTCGTCGGCGTTGTCGAAGACGAGGAGCCACCGGCGATATGGCGTCCCCTGGCGCAGCGCGTCGAGGGTTGCCGCGATCCGTGCGTTGAGGTTGTCGGTCGCGGTCACCCCGAGCTGGTCCCCGAGCCCGGCGAGGGTCGAGCGGGCCACGCTTGCCTGCAGCGCCGACACCCACCACACCACGTCATAATCGGCCCGGAACCTGTGGGCGTACTCCAGCGCTGTCAAGGTTTTGCCCACGCCACCGAGTCCAAACAGGACCTGCGGGGCGACCGCCGTTTCCGTGGCGGAGAGCCGGTTGCGGATCTCGTCGAGCAGCGCGCGGCGTCCGGTGAAAGTCACGTTGCGCTGCTGGACATTCCAGATCGGCGGCTCGGCGGCGGGGAATCGCCGGCGCGGTGCCTGCTCGTCCGGCCGGGGCGGTATGAGCGGGAGGTCGAAGGCGTCGCGCAGGACCTCCTTCACCCGCTCCTCGTTGAGCCCGGCCAGATCGACGGGGATGCGCTCCAGGAAAGGCTGTGGCAGGCGAGCGTTGTCGAGCCGGATCGGGATCAGCAGCCGCGCGCCACCGGCCGGATCCCGTTGCCCCGCTTCCTTCCACAGTTCTTCGGCGTTGTGCGACTGCGCGTAGTCCTGCGACAGCAACACCACCAGCCGGTTGGCCTCGCGCACCCCCGACGCCTCGGTCGCCGACGGCTCGGCGGGAAAGTCGACCTCGCGGATGGTCACCCGCAGTCCCGACTCGGTCAGCAGGCCGGCGATCCACTCCGCCCACATGCGATCGACGGCGGCGTAGCTGATGAAAACGTCGGTCGCGGTCGCGGTGCGCTGGCGCTCGAAGTCGGCCAGAGCCAGCCTGCGGTTACGCTCTTCCAGCGGGCGCAGGCGGGTGATCCGGCCTCCGGTGAGTGTCGCTGTCAGGCGCTCATAGGCGGCCAGCAGGGTACCCGTCTGATATGGACGATCGGCAAAGGCGGCCAGGATCTCCTCGTAGGCGTAGAAAGGCTTGTACGGGATCTCGATGTCGCCCCAGTACCGGTCGATCTCCTCCGGAGATGAGCGCGGCAGGAACGGGGCGAAGCTGCGCCTGGCGTGATCGCGCCCGGCTTCCAGCTTCAGCTGCTCGGCGTCCTCGACCCGCATCGGCACCGGTACGATCCGTACAGGGTCGGTTCGGCGTTGCCGCACAATGGATCCGGCGACCGCCACCGTTCCGTCCATGCTCTGGTCGTTCATGGTGAACGCGGCGACGACGGTGTCGGGCAGGCGGATGGTGCAAATGCCCGCGCCATCGCTGACCCCGGTGCGGCTGTCGATGAGCACATAGTCGTAGTTCTCCCGCATGCTGCGCGCCAGCGCGGCGAGGAAGGCGTTGCCGCCCAAGCGTTCGAAGAAGGCGATCCAGTCGAAGGTGCTCACCGCCGTGGAGTAGTAAGGCGTCTGCTGTCCGGCCGGTAGCAGGTCCAGATACGCCTTGCGGGAGCGGCCCTCCGAACTGTCACGCAGAGCGTCGAAAGTCCATGCCAACGGAGTCACGAAGCGCTCGACATCGGCGAAGGGCGCGATCCAGTCCTCGTTCTCGGCTTCGCTCAGCGGGCGTAGCGCCGCTTCCGCATAGGCGCGCACCATATCGATCACGCCCAGGGACGAGGGTTTGGACAGATGCTTGTCCTCCAGGAACGGGTGAAAGTAGCGATGCAGCCCCGGAGACTCCAGGTCCCAATCCACCGCCAGCACCCGCTGGCCGTTGGAGGCGAGAATCCACGCCACATTGGCCAGCGCCATGGTGCGGCCGGTGCCACCCTTGTACGAGTAGAACGTAATGATCTTGCCGGTGCTCATGCGCCCTCCTCGTTCTGGGGAGCGGCCCCCGGGCCGTCCACGATCGGGTGTTCGGTGCTGACGGAGTCGTCGGGCGGGCGATAGACATGCCCGCTCTTGTAGACCCGGTTGGTGGCGACAGTCAGGACCGCCGGCAGGTCCACCTCGAACCCTCGATGGCTGCCGATGGCGGGCCGGTAAAGCTGGTCGTCGAAGGCCAAACGGTCGAAGACGCGCCGCCATGCCTGCGACAGCGCGGGCCAGTGGTGGCCGGTCTCCAGATCGTCCGTGCTCGCCGGAATCATCACCGCGGTGGTCGGTACGCTGTCGGCGGAGCAGTAGGCGCTTAGCGCCTCCAACGCGTCGGGCAGACGGTTCGCCCACGCGTCCACCAACAGCACGATGATCTGGTTGTGGCGCTTGGCGTGCGCTGCCCGTTCGGTCAGGTCCTCCAGTCCGGCCACTTTGGACTCGTAGCTGTAGGTCACCGCGATCCGGTGGGCGTGGTCGCCGAGCGGTGCGGGCAGCGAAGGGTGGTAAGGCGCCCAGTCCAGTGGCGCCTTTCCGTAGTAGTTGAGCCGTTCTCGCAGTTGCGCCATTACCGATCTGGTACCCGCGGCGACCACGAAGTGGATCGCCAGCGGATTGGTCAGCGGAGCGCTTGTCCGCTGTGGATGGAAGGCGCTGTCTGATCGTGTGATGTCGACTTCGGCTCGGTCGGATGGCAGGGGATGGGCCTGAACGCTGGTGACGATCTGCTCGGCGAGGTCGAAGAGAAACTGGTGGTAGTCGTCCTTGTGCCGTTGCAGCCGCATCAGTTGCCGGATGCCCAAACGTTCGTAAGTCTCGCCGAGCATGCCTGACGAGTGTTGGATGGACTCAGCCACCGACGGCATCCGGTGCGAGGGCACGGGCAGCCAGACCAGAGGCTTGAGCAGCGAGGAGTCCACTCGCGAGACCGCCTCGTAGTGACTGAGCCGCTCGGAGAAGACCTGCCACTCCTGCCCGCACACCACACTGGAGAAATAGCGAGGGGTCATCAGCGCCACGAACGACCCGCATCGGGCCAGTGCTTCGGCCAGCCGGTCGGACCAGTGTTCGCCGACCTGGATGGTGCGATCCAAAAATCCGACTGTTGAGTTCTTCGACTCTCCAGCCAGGAGGCGGACATCCACGCAAAGATCTTGATAGAACCGCCCGACCAGGTCGTCCTCGTCTCCCCTGGCGTAGCTCAGGAAAAAGTAGAGCACCGCACCTCCGGGCAGGTCGACGCTGAGCAACGCTGCGGTTGCGTAAAGTAAACTCAGAGTAGCTGCCCTAGTCAATAGCGATCTAATTGAAAGTGTGAATGGATCACCCTTTTGGCACGCGTGAAGCCCTTTGCGGCCACACGATTTCCCTGCGATCAGCACGTTGGAGTGCATGGACATCGCACAAAAGGTCACTTGTTGACGATACGAAAGCCGCAATTGGCAAGGCTTTCCGGGAGCATCGCCACGGCGTTGCGGTTGCGTGTCCGGGTCGGCTCGCCAAGATCGTCCCAAGGTACCAGCCGAGGATGCAGCTTCTTGGCATCGTCGCGCGGTCCGTGCCGCCAGCCTTCGCGCACCTTCTCATCGCACCACCGCGCGTGTTCGTGTATCGCGAGCTTCTCGATCTCCTCGGCGGTCAAATTGTGTTCGGCCCCCTGCCCGATGCGGGGGGCAAGCGCGCAGCCGATCAGGCTGAGCTTATGGCCGATGTCCGCCGCCTGCGCCCGGTTCTCCTGGCGCAGCCGTTCGGAGAGCTCATTCCAGGGCACCATGGATGGCGAAGTGGCATACTGCCGGCGCATGCTGACCAGGTACCCCTCGTGCAGGATCCGGGCGAGTCTCAACGCCAGATCGTTGTGGATCTGGCGTGGGTCGGCAGCGGCGTCAACGACACCGAAGAGGCTGATAGTGGAGGAGACGTCGTCGAACAGGCGCCGGTCCAGCGGTGCGCCGAACGCGGTCTCCAACGACACCAACTGGTTCTGCCGCACAACTACCGAGCCGCGGCCGCCGGTCCAGAACCGATCGGTGGTGAGCGCCGTCTTCAGCGCCCGTTCGTCGTCCTCGTAGCAGATGAACACCCGATCCGGCGTTTCAGCCGGGCCGGGTATGAACGCGGTGAGCTCGGGATAGGTGACAATCTCGCACACCGTTTCCAGGAAGCTGTACCGGCCGAGGAGCCTGGTTATCGCCAAGGGCGCGATGGGGTCGATGACGATCACCTTCAGCCGGGCGGTGAGGGGCGCCTCCTGCACCCGCCATTGCCGCGCGGACTCGACGATCACGGAGCAGCCGAAGTGGGTGGCCCCAAGGATCAGCAAGCACGGCGGGCGCCCGTTCAATGGTGGGATCGGATGCGCCTCGCACAGGCCACGTGCGGCCAACTCGTCCGCCTGGAAGAAGTCGACTCGCAGCGTCAGGTTCGGGTCAGCGCCGAGATGCCGGGCTTGCAACGCCAGGCAGAGCTCCGGATCGGCGATGTGGGCGTAGGCGGCGGTCAGCTGCGATTTGGCCAGCCGGAGGCTGGCGGTCAAGGCGATCGCGGTATTGGCGGCGCTGTCCCCGGTGCACGCGTAAAGCACCTCGGCGCGGGCGATCCCGGCGTCGGACAACACCTCCGGATCGCGGGCGTCACCGATTACCCGCAACACCGCGCGCTCGGCCTCCGCCGATGCCAGCGAAGTGATGTTGACAACCTTGTGTCCGGCCGCGACGAGGTGGCGGATCAGTGCGGTCGCCAGCGGACTGTCCCCGCACACCACGGCGTGCCCGCGGGCGCGGCGGGCCCGCAGACGGTTCAGCTCGACGGCGAACAGCAGCCGGCCGGCCTCGAAGAAGGCATAGACCGTGACCGCGGGTGCGGTGAACCGGGCGATCTCCAGCAGGAGAGGAAGGGGCCCGCCCTCGTCGAGATGAGGTGCGCCCAGGGTGAACAACTGCAACGCATAGTAAAGAACGTCGATGGAGCGGACGTGTTTCTGTTGGATGTTCTGGAGATGTTGGTGGATGCCGACGAAGCCGAAGGTGAGCGAAACGACGGCGATCCCAACGAACAGCGTGCGCAGCCCTGACAGCGATGAAGCTACGGGGCGATTCACCATTCTCCGACGGTATCGGAGTCGTTCAATTAATCACAGACTGTGTCCGTGTCGCTACGCATCAGGATCCACAACAGATCGCCATCTTCCCGTCTGAGTCGGGCGAAACCGGCTAGCCTCACCCCTATGCCCACTTACACGGTCGGATACTTCGTCGGTAGCCTTTCGTCTACGTCCATCAATCGCGAACTCTCCAAGGCGCTGATCCGCCTGGCGCCCGAGGATCTCGAGTTCCACGAGATCCCGATCCGGGATCTGCCGCTCTACAGCCAGGACCACGACGCCAGCTACCCGCCGGAGGCGGTGAGGCTCAAGGACGCGATCCACCGTTCCCAGGCCATCCTGTTTGTCACGCCCGAGTTCAACCGCTCCATCCCGGGCGCCTTGAAGAACGCCATCGACTGGGCCTCGCGGCCCTGGGGGCAGAACGCCTTCGACCACATTCCGGCGGCCGTGATCGGTGCGTCGATCGGTCAGATAGGCACGGCCCTGGCCCAGCAGAGCCTGCGAGCCGTGCTCTCGTTCTGCAACGCCCGGCAGATGACCGCGCCCGAGGCCTATATCAAGTACACGCAAGAGATCTTCCCTGGCGACGGCGTGGTCAATGACAAACCCACCAAGACCCTCCTCGAGACCTTCATGTCGGAGTTCCGCGACCACGTCGTTCGAGTGCTGACGGTCCTACCGCGCCACGGCTACGCGGAGCAGATGCCCTAAGACGGTCGGCCGCCTATAGGCAGTCGGCTAGGTTTGTCGCTATGGCGAAGTTGGCGTTTCTCGGCCTCGGAATGATGGGCGCGCCCATGGCGGCGCGGCTGCTCGGGGCCGGACACGAGGTCACCGTCTGGAACAGAACCGCGGGGAGGTGCGCACCCCTGGCCGAGCAGGGCGCGACAGTGGCTTCGAGCCCGAAGCAGGCCGCGGAGCGCGCGGAGTTCGTGATCACGATGCTCGCGAACCCCGAGGCGCTTGAGGCGGTGGTGTTCGGGGAGGGCGGGCTGGCCATGGCGTTGGCACCGGGGCAGGTGCTCATCGACATGTCCACCGTCGGGGTGGACGCCTTCCGATCGGTCGCCGAGAGGCTGCCCGACACGGTGGCCGTGGTCGATGCGCCGGTGCGCGGCAGCATCCCGCAGGCCACCTCCGGACAGCTGGCCATCTTTGTGGGCGCGAACCCGGCCCTCTTCGAGCGGGTGGAGCCGATCCTGGCCCCGATGGGCACGATCCACCATGTCGGTGGGCAGGGCGCGGGCGCCGCCGCCAAGCTGGTGGTGAACTCGACGCTCGGCGCGGTCATCACGGCTTTCGGCGAGGCCCTCGCTCTCGGCGACGTGCTGGGCATCGACCGGCCCGCCCTGCTGGACGTGCTCGCCGAGTCGGCGATCGGTGGCACGGTCAAGGCCAAGCGCGCCAACGTGGAGTCGGGCGACTACCCGGCCGCCTTCAAGCTCAGCCTGGCGCTCAAGGACATGCGGCTCGTCAGCGAGGCGGCCGGCCGAGCCGGTCGTCGGCTCAGGGTGGCCGAAGCGGCTCGGGAGTGGCTGGAGCGAGCCGACCGGGAGGGCGCCGGGGATCTGGACTTCTCGGCGGTGATAGCCACGATCACCGAGCAGCGGTGACCGAGGCGACCTCGTCCGGGCTCAACTTGATCGCCGCGGCGGCGATGTTCTCCTCCAGGTGCGTCACCGACCCGGTGCCCGGGATGGGCAGCATCGCCGGCGAGCGGGCCAGCAGCCAGGCGAGAACGATCTGTTGCGCTGTCACGCCGTACCGCTCGGAAAGCACCCGCACGGCCCGGTTGCCCTGCAGGTCCTGAATCGGCGCCCACGGCAGGAACACCATCCGCTCCTGCTCGCACAGGTCGATCAGCGACTCCGACCGGCGGTCCTCGACGTTGTACCGGTTCTGGATCGACACGATCGGGGTGAGCCGCTGCGCGTGCCGCAGCTGGTCCTCGGTGAAGTTGGAGACCCCGATGTGCCGGATCTTGCCCTGTTCCTTGAGCGTGACGAGCGTCCCGATCGAATCCTCGAGCGGCACCCGCGGGTCCGGGCGGTGGAACTGGTAGAGCGGGATCTGGTCGAGCTTGAGCCGGCGTAGGCTGCCTTCGCACGCCTCGGTCAGGTGCTCGGGGCGGCCGTTGACCGGCCACATGCCGGGGCCGGTGCGCTCGAGCCCGCCCTTCGTCGCGATCACGAGGTCGTCCGGGTACGGGTGGAGCGTCTCGCCGATGAGCTCCTCGCTGATGTGCGGTCCGTAGGAGTCGGCGGTGTCGATGAAGGTGACGCCGAGCTCGATCGCCCGTCGCAGTACCGCTTTTGCCTCGTCTCGATCGGCGGGCGGGCCCCAGATGCCGTCGCCGGTGATGCGCATGGCGCCGAAGCCCATGCGGTTGACGGTCAGGTCTCCGCCGACATCGATCGTGCCGGCGGGCGCCACAGGAGATTCAGACATGAGCCCATCCTTCCACCCGGACAGCCGCTCAAACCCGAGCAAAGGGTGGGGCATGTTCGGCACGGATGCCCACCCCGATGAGGTAGGCCGGCACGAACGAGGCCATGGGTAACCGGCGCATCAGGGCCAGAACGGGTTTGGGCGGCCCCATCCGGCGGCCCTCGAGGATGGGCCTCACCAGGACCCGGTGCATCATCCGCTGCAAAAGCTGGACCGCCACGGTCGGGAACAGCCGCCGCGACCGCACCTGGGCCAGCACCGCGGGATCGACCGGCCCGCTCTTGCGCAAGGCCGGGGCGAGCAGGGTGGCGGCGGCCACGGCGTCCTGGATGGCGAGGTTGATGCCCACCCCGCCGACCGGGGACATGGCGTGGGCGGCGTCGCCGATACACAGCAAGCCATCGATGTGCCAGCGGTCGAGCCGGTTGAGCCGCACGTCGAGGTGCTTGACGTCGTCCATCGACTTCAGACCGTCAACCCGGTCGGCCAGCTCGGGCATGAGCTCGGCGAGGTCGCGGCGGAAGGCCTCGATGCCGCGCTGCCGCAGCAAGGCGTCGGTGCCCTTGCGGGCGATGTAGGCGAGCTGGAGGAACCCCTCGCGCGGGATGACAATGGCGAAGCGGCCCTTGCCCGCCCGCGGGGTCAGGGCGTTCTGCGTGTCGTATGGGAGCTTGGGCAGCCGGAACCACCAAGCGTCGATGGGGACCGGAAACTCCTTGGGGTGCAACTCCGCCAGGCCGCGCGCGATCGACCAGCGGCCATCGCAGGCGACCGTCAGGTCCGCATAGATCTCACCAAAGTCGCCCCGCACACCGGTGACCCGGTCGCCCGACCGCATGAGCGATGTCACTTCGTGCCGCATCAGCAGGGTGAAAGTGGGCTCGGCCCGTCCGGCCTCGGCGAGCAGGTTCAGCAGGTCCCACTGCGGGACCATCGCTATGTACGGGTACTTCACCTTGAGGCGGGCGAAGTTGGCCACGACGATGCTGTTGCCCGGGCCGAGCGGGAAGGCAACCTCGCTGAGCCGGCTGTGCGGCAGCTCATTGAAGCTGCCGATCAGGCCAAGCTCGTCCAGCAGTTGGAGGGTGGAGGGGTGGACGGTGTCGCCGCGGAAGTCGCGAAGGAAGTCGCCGTGCTTCTCCAGCACCGTGACTTGGACTCCGGCCCGCGCAAGCAACAGGCCCAGCACCATCCCGGCCGGCCCGCCTCCCACGATCACACAACTCATGGCATCAACAGTCCCACGTGGAGGTCTCCAAGTTCGTCGATCCTATCGGGCATCGTGTGCAGGGTGAAATCCTCGGCGGCAAAATCGCCCGACTCGATCTCGTCCCACGTCAACGGCGCCGACACTGTCGGGATTGGACCCGCGCGCAGCGAGTACACGCAGATGGTCGTCTTGAAATCGGCGTTCTGGCTCCAGTCGATGAAGACCTTGCCCCGCCGCAGCCGCTTGTCCATCTGATCTGTGATCATCTTCGGGGCGGCCTTGGCGAACTCGGCGGCGATGGCGCGGGCGTCGCACGGCGCGCGGACCGTAACCTGCATGCCCTTCTTGCCGGATGTTTTGGGATAGGCCTCCAGCCCATCGGCGGCGAGCCGGTCCCGCAGGGCGAGGGCGACAGCGCGGCACTCGTCGAGCCCGGCGCCCTCGCCCGGGTCGAGGTCGAACACGACGCGGTCGGGCGGCGAGCCCTCGCGCCACTGGTGGGTGTGCAGCTCGAGCGCGGCGAGGTTGGCCAGCCACACCAGGGTCGGCAGGTCGTCGCAGACGATGAAGTCCCGCTTGTTCACCCGCACCCACGACGGCTTGCCCAGCGGGGCGTTCTTCTCGAAGAAACCGGGGCGGTCGGCGCCCTCGGGGAACCTGACCCGGGTCAGCGGCCGGTCGGCCAAGTGGGGCAGCAGGACCGTTGAAACCCTTGTGTAGTAATCGATTATCTCAGCCTTGGTGGTGCCGTCGGGGTAGAGTTCCTTGTCCAGATTGGACAGCCCGAGGGTGTGGCCGCCCACCTTAACTCTCATCAAGCACCTCCGAGGGGAGCTTGTCTGGACGTAGACGAAGGAACACGGGAAAACGTAACCGGCCGTCTCTGGTCATCTCGCCGTAGCGGACCTCCACCACGATCACAGGTTCGACGTAGTTTGCCCACTCCGCCGGTCCGGTGAACGGGCTGTCCGCCCGCTGCAACTCCTTGAGCACCGGTAACAGGGTGGCCTCCGTGCCCGCGCTGATCCCTCCCCCCACCCGCCCTCGATAGATCAGACCGGATGGTGTCGGCGAGCCCACCAGCAGCGCGCCGAGTCTGCGCGCGCCCGGGCGCCAACCGCCGACCACGAAGTCGCCGGTGCGCACGAACTTGTACTTGATCCAGTCGGGCGAGCGGGTTCCGGGTTTGTAAAGCGAATCCAGGCGTTTGGCGATGACCCCCTCGAGGCCCAGCTCCTTGGCGGCCTCCACGGTCGCCGGGCCGTCGTCGAACCGCGGCGAGACGGTGAGGCCAAGCTCCTCCAGGATCAGTCTCCTTTGCCGGTAGGCGAGTTCGGGTACCACTAAATCGAAAGCGATAAAAGCGGGAGTCACCCGCTGCTGCATGGCCTGGAAATTAGGCCGGCCATCGGCGCCGAAGGCCACGAGCTCGCCGTCGATCGGCATGTCGAACTCGGGCAGCGCCGGCCCCGCCAGGCGCAAGCCAGAGCGGCCGTAAAACCGGCCGCCCTCATAGATTGCCCGGTATCCGTCCCACTTCACTTCATACGCCCAGTCCGGCCCGCTCGGCAGCGGCCCAGGCGTGGCGAACATGGGCCGGATGGTCATGCCGCCTTCTTACCGGCTTTCTTCGTGGTAGCACCAGTCTTCTTGGCGGTTGCCTTTTTGGGCGCCGCCTTCTTCGGAGCGGCCGCCTTCTTGGGAGCCGCCTCCTTTTCGGCGGTCGCCTTCTTTTCAGCCGTCTTCCTGATGGGCGTCACCGTGGCGGGTCCACCGCCGGAACGGCCCTGGCGCGCCCGCTCCACCGACTCGCGCAGCGCCCCCATCAGGTCGATCGTCGGGGCGAGCTTCTCCTCGACCTCCGGTTGCGAGACCGTCTCCCGCTTGCCGATCTTGACGTCGATGACCTCCTGCAGCGCCTCGCGGTAATCGTCCTTGAACTGGGTCGGATCGAACTCCCCGGCCATCGAGTCGATCAGCGACTCGGCCATCTTGACCTCTTGCGAGCGCAGCTTGACGTCGTCGTCGAGGAAGCCGAACTCGGCTTGGCGGATCTCGTCCGGCCACAGCATGGTGTTGAGCACTAGCACGCCCTCGCGCACCCGCAGCGTCGCCAGCGATTCCCGTTGGCGCAGCGCCACTTTGACCACCGCCACCCGCTCGGTCTGCGCCAGTGACTCGCGCATCAGCAGGTATGGCTTGACCCCGGCGGCACCGTCAGGTTCGAGATAGTAGGCCTTGTCGTAGTACATGGGATCGATCTGCTCGCTCGGTACGAATTCAAGAACCTCGATCGCACGGGAAGAGGTCAGCGGCAGGTTCTTGAAGTCGGTGTCGGTGAGGATGACCATCTCCCCGCCGCCCATGTCGTACCCCTTGGCAATCTCGTCATATGAGACTTCCTTGCCATCGATGGAGCAGACTCGCTGGTACTTGATGCGGCCCCCGTCCTTGCGGTGCACCTGGTGAAAGCGGATGTCCTTGTCCTCGGTCGCCGAGTAAAGCTTGACCCCGATTGATACAAGCCCGAAAGACACGGCTCCCTTCCAGATAGCCCTCATAGGTGAAAGCTACTGTCGAGGGCATGGGAGCCGTCGAGGATTGGCAGAACTCGTATCATGGGCGCCTGCGTGCCGCGATGGGCGACGCGACGCTGATGTTGGTGGCGGCGCGCGGGGTGATCCGCAACGAGAAGGGCGAGTTCCTCCTCATTCAGCGCGCGGACAACAAAATTTGGGCGTTCCCGGCGGGAGCGATGGAGATCGGGGAGTCTCTGGCCGATTGCGCCATCCGCGAGACATTCGAGGAGACCGGGCTGAAAGCGGGCAAGGCCACGCTTTTCGCGTTTCTCACCGCACCCAGGTACACCTTCACCAATATGTTCGGCGATACCTACCAACACATTTCCGGGTCATACCTGCTCGAGGAGATCACCGGTGAGCTCAACCCCGACCCGGAGGAGGCGATCGACGCCGGCTGGTTCACCCTGGAGACGGTGCCCGACAAGACCTCGCTCGTCGTCGGCTGGAGCATGAGCCACCTGGCCGAATTTGAGGCGACAGGCAAGCTCTACTTGGACTAGCCTGCCTGGTCGTGAGCCGCCGAATCGCTATTGACCTCTCGCCGCTGCGCATCCGGGACTTCCGGCTGCTGTTCACCGCGGCGGGCGTCTCCAGCTTTGGTTCGATGCTCACCTATGTCTCGATCCCGTTCCAGATCAAGGCACTGACCAACGATCCGTTGATGGTCGGCCTGCTCGGCCTGTGCGAGCTGGTGCCGGTGCTTTTCATGGCGTTTGTGGGCGGGGCGCTCGCCGATTACATAGACCGCCGTAAGCTCGTGCTCTACAGCGAGGCGGCTTTCACGGCCTTGACTTTTCTGTTGCTAGTCAATGCTTTATTGGGTACCCCGCAAGTCTGGCTCCTGTTCGTGATCGCCGGCCTCGCGGCCGCCATCGACGGGGTGCAACGGCCGGCCATGGACGCCATGATCCCGCGCTTGGCCCCGGCCGAGAAGATGCCGGCCGTGGCCGCGCTGAACTCGTTGCGCTGGCAGGCGGCCCAGATCGGCGGGCCGACCATCGCCGGTCTGCTCATCGCGGGCGCCGGCATGGGCTGGGTCTACGCGGTCGACCTCGCCACCTTCGTGGTCTCGCTGGGCTGCCTGGCCATGATCCGGGCCGTGCCCCCACCCGAGGCGGCCGATCGCCCGTCGCTGCGTTCGGTCGTAGATGGCCTGCGCTACGCCCGGTCCCGCCCGGAGCTGCTGGGCACGTACCTGATCGATATCAACGCGATGTTCTTCGCCTTCCCGATCGCCCTGTACCCCTTCCTCGCCGATCGCTACGGCGGCCCGGCCGTGCTCGGCCTGTTCTATGCGGCGCTGTCGGCGGGATCGATGGTGGTGACTCTCACCTCTGGCTGGACCGGGCGCGTCCACCGGCACGGCCTGGCGGTCACGCTGGCCGCGGGCGCCTGGGGCCTGGGCATCGTGCTCTTCGGTGTGGCCAATGCCTTGTGGCTGGCCCTGATCGGTCTGTTCATCGCGGGCGCCTCCGACATGATCTCGGGGATCTTCAGATCCACCATCTGGAACCAGACCATCCCGGACCACCTGCGCGGCCGGCTCGCCGGCATCGAGATGATTTCGTACCTGACCGGGCCGATGCTCGGCCAGACCCGCGCCGGCTTGAGCGCCCGCTTCCTGGGCAACCCGGGCGCGGTCATCTGGGGTGGCGTCGCGTGCGTGATCGGCACGGTGGCGCTGGGCGCGGCGCTGCCGCGTTTCCTGCGCTACGACGGGCGGGATGGGCTCAAGCACAAGGAGGCCGAGGAGGCCGCCCGCGCCGAGGCCGTCGCCGCCACGGCGGCAGCGCCTGCTTAGCCCGTACCGGCTAAACCCCGGGGTTCGTAATACCGCTCGCGCCAAGGATCTTGAGTGACCGGGGGACGATGGCGGCGGCGAGCGTTGCGCCCATCGCGGCGCCGAAAACCGCCGGTACGAAGAAAAGAAAAGCCGGCCCAAACAAGAGGAACAGTGCCCCGATCGCCTGCAATGGTTCGAGCGCGCCAGTTGGCGACGCGGCCGAGCAGCAGCTGACCGACCACGGCCACCAGCGCGGTGCCCGCGCCGAGACGCGGCGCGAGCCGTCGGTGCCCAGCGACCGTGGGAAAGCCAAGGCGACCCATAGAGTTATCGCGTCAACGAGTCGTTAGGCCAGGGCGGAGGCGTCGATGATGGTGTACGCATACCCCTGCTCCGCCAGGAAACGCTGGCGATGCGCGGCATACTCGGTGTCGATGGTGTCCCGCGAGACCACCGTGTAGAAGTGGGCCTGCCGCCCGTCCTGCTTGGGGCGCAGGATGCGGCCCAGCCGCTGCGCCTCCTCCTGCCGCGACCCGAACGTGCCCGAAACCTGAACGGCCACAGTCGCTTCCGGCAGGTCGATGGAGAAGTTGCCCACTTTGGACAGGATCAGCGT
>Ga0075428_100000333_pt1 | contig 46836 bp, 43 predicted proteins | sample RhiMetdeltSRZDD2_FD_75291 | JGI IMG/M metagenome (GOLD analysis project Ga0075428, IMG submission 75291) | Populus rhizosphere microbial communities from Tennessee, USA - Rhizosphere MetaG P. deltoides SRZDD2 | ecosystem: Host-associated > Plants > Roots > Rhizosphere > Soil | place: USA... | reverse complement strand
CTGCGAGGGACCGAAGTTGCGCGAGCACATGCCGAGCGCGAGCATGCCGTCGTTCGGCAGCCACTCCCGCTTCACCTTGGCGACGTCGTCGTAATTCATGGGCTCGTCGTCGGGCATGCCTTGGGCCTGCCCGTAGCTGAAGCGGCCGCGCACGCCGCAGTCGCGCATGGCGCGGAGCTCCGCGTCGGCGTGGGCGGGCGTGCGCACGTTGTGCGCCCAGTTGTGCACCGTCGTCGCGCCCGCGCTGAGCGCCTCGGCAAGGCCGAGGCGAACGCTGCGGTAGCTGTCCTCGGGGGTGAAGTGGCGTCCGAGCGCGCTCGTCACGGGGAAGTAGCCGCGCTTTGGATCGTCGATCCGGATGAGCGGCCGGCACACCGTGGTCCACAGGTGCCAGTGCGTGTCGATGAACCCCGGCATGCAGATCATGCCGCGGCCGTCGATCGCGGCCGCGCCGGGCGCGGCGAGCGCCGGCGCCACCGCCACGATCGCGCCGTTTCGCACGTGGACGTCGCCGCGCTCGAAGTCGCCGAGTGTTGCGTCCAGGGTGAGCACCGTGGCGCCTCGGATCACGAATTCACCGCGTGCCGGCAGCGGCTTGGCCGCGCGCGGCGCGCCCGGCGCCTGCGCGAGCCCGCGGGTGGAGAGCATCCCGCCCGCCGCGAGGGCGATGCCGGCCTTGAGCAGCGTGCGGCGACTCAGCGTTTGTGTGTCCATATCAGCCTGGTGCCTCCCCAAGTTCAGAACTCGCGTCCGACGCGCAGGTAGCCGGTGGTCCTGCCGGGGTCGTCGATGCCTCTTGCGATCCCCGCGCGTGCCTGCAGGCTGAAAAGATAACCGAAGCGAACCTCGGTCATGAGCTCGGCCCCGACGCCGCGATGATAGTCGGGAGAGGCGCTGTGCTCCCAGGCGGCGCCGACGTCGACGAAAAGATTCAGGGAGACCCGGTTCAGCCCGACCGGGGGCACCATTAGATGCCGGTCGAAGTCGCGAATGGGGGTTCGCCATTCGACCGTCGCCACGCGCGCCCGGTGCCCGGTGAGCGCGGGCTCGCCGCTGCCGTAGCCGCGCAGGGCGAACTCGCGCTGATTGAGCACCGGCAGGATGAAGAGCTCGTCCGAGAAGCTGCCGCCGAGCTGGAAGGGCTCGGCCTTGTCCTGGCCGTACGCTTCGTTCCAGCGCAGGGCAAGGACGGTTTTGCCGAGCGCGAAGTAGCCGCGCCAGTCCGCGCGATACACATTGCCGGAGAAGGCGCCGCCGAGGCCGTTCGAGGTCTCGGCGAAGAGCTGCAGCCACTGCCCCTGGCTCGGCCCCTCGGAAAGCCAGCGCTCGCGGCGCGTGTCCACTCCGCCCACCAGCCCGAGCACACGCTCGTCCTGAAGCGTCGCGTCCAGGCCGAGCTGGTGGAGGCGCTCTCTTTCGAGGGCGCCGCCGAGGCCCCAATAGAACCTTCGGTTGAGGGAGAGCGCGCGCCAGGTGGACACCCACTGCGCGCGTTCCTTGATGCTGTAGGCGGTAATTTCGTTCTGGTCGTCCTGCCCCTTGACGGTCAGCGAGCGGTTGAGGAGCAGGCCGTGGCGGCCGTCGTAGACGTATTCGAAGTCCGCCAGAGGCTCGTGCTGCGTGAACTCGTAGCGCGGGGTGAGCACGTAGCGGTGCAGGCCCAGGGCGTCCTGCCCGGACACCGTGAACCCGAGCTCGATGGCACCATCGGCCAGGCCGATGACCGGAAGCCAGGCCGTCGGGCGCAGCGAGGAAAAGGGCGAGTACCGGCGATCCGGAACATCCAGCTGCGCCCTCGGCTCACGCGGCGGCTCCTCGACAGAAGGTGGCAGATCGCGCCGTTCCAAGGGAACCGCGGGCAGGCGGTGCAGGCGCAGCGTGTCGCCGTCGGCTTCGATGGTCGTGAGCAGCATCTCGCCGCGGAGCGGCGCGCTGATCTCCTTCACGCCGTTCGGCGCCGCGGTCCAGCGCGAGAGGCTGCGCTCGGCGCGCCGCAGCGACCAGACGTTGTACACCTTGCCGTAGTTCGCGGCGAAGTAGATCTCGTCCTCGGACTCGCCGAAGCGCGGCGAATGCTTGACCGCTTCGTCGGACACGAGGACGCGCGCCTCGCCGGCGCCGACTTCGATCAGCGACCAGCGTCCGCCGCGCAGGCTCGTCGTCACGACCGATTGCCCGCGCGCCGCCAGGCCGATCAGCGCTTCGTCAGCGGCGGCGCGGTAGAGCGAGCGCACCACGGCGCCCTGGCGATCGAGCAGGACAACCTCGGTGATGCCCGCGTCGACGCGCAGCGCCGCGATCCGGCCGTCCTCGAGCGGCGCCGCGGAGCGGAACCGTCCGCAGCGCGTGAGGCGCGTCGTCTCCCCCTTCGCGTCGACGCGATGGAGATCGTACAGAAGATTGTAGTTGCGGCAGATGTCGGGGTCCGCAGTGACCAGCCCGCCGTCGGGCGCCGCGGCCAGCCTCGCGTCCTGCTCGATGTTCCGGAGCAGCTCGGGCGCGCCGTCGCCCGCCTGGCGCACGAGCTTCGGCGAGGTATAGCCGTCGGCCCGGATATACCAGCGGACTCCGTCGGCCGCGAGCACCGGGCTGGCAATCGCCCACGCTCGGGCAACGACGTCTTTGTTGCCATCGGATCCGGTCGATTCTCCCTGTTTGGAAGCGAACCGTGCACGCAGCCAGTCCTGGTACTCGAGCCAGAGCGCTTCCATCGTTTTCCCCGTGGTCTTCACCGGGTTCGAGTCGACCTTGAACGGGATGATATTGCCGCTGTAGGTCTCGACCAGCCGCGTCACCGCGTCGGGCCCGTAGCGCTCGCGCACGAAGGCGAAGAAATAGCTGCCGTACAGGTAGTCGCGGTTGAGCGGGAAGCCGCGGCCTTCGGCGTTGACTTCCCGCAGCGAGCGCAGTCCCCGCGCAACCTCGGCGCGCATCATGCCGTCGAACTGGCTCTGGCCGAGGCGGCCGTAGCCGCGGCTCGGGTCCGACTCGTTGTACACCGCGAGGCCCTCGACGATCCAGGTGGGCTGGAGCGCGTTCGGAAACAGCAGCCCCAGGCGGCCGAAGATCCGCCGCACCGAATCGGGCGGGCCGTACGCCTTGTCGAGGTGCACGATGTGAGTGAACTCGTGCGTCAGCACGAGCTCGAGCCACTCGCGGTTCTGCAGCAGCTCGCCTTCGTCCGGAGGCGATAGGAAGACGGCGAAATTGTTGAACGGCAGGGGCGAGGCATAGCCGTTGGCGAAGTCGGCCGAATCGAGCAGCACCAGGTGCACCCGGTCCTGCGGGCGCCAGGCGAGCATGCCGGTGATCCGCGGATAGACGGTCTCGGCCACGCTGGCGACGGTGCGCGCCTGCGCCCGCCGCGCCTCGGGAAAATGGACCAGGAAGTTCGCCGTCTCGAGCGTGCGCCAGCCGAGCGAGGGATCGACCCAGGTCAGCTCGCGCCACTGCGCGTGTGCCGCCGTGGCCAGGAGAAGCAGCGCCACGACGCACGCGCGTATCAAGGCGACTCCGGCCTGATGCCGGCCTCCCGCATGAGCTTGGCCCACTTCGCCTGGTCGTCGCGGATGAAGCGCGCGAAGTCTTCCGGCGTGGTGCCGCGCGGGTCGGCGCCGAGCGCGATCATCCGCGAGTGGACGTCCGGGTCGGCGAGCACGCGGTTGGCGTCGGCGCTCAGCCGCTCGACGATCGGCTTGGGCGTAGCGGCGGGGGCGAGCAGGCCGAACCACCCGAGCGCCTCGTAGCCCGGAAGTCCCGACTCGGCCACGGTGGGAAGCCCGGGCAGCGTCTCGGTGCGCCGCGCGCCGGTGGTGGCGAGCGCCTTGAGCTTGCCGGCTCTCACGTGCTGGATCACCGTTTGGGAGGGCGCGAAGAGCAGGTCGACCTGCCCCGCGAGGAGGTCGGTAAGCGCCTGGCCGGTGCCCTTGTAGGGGACGTGGAGCAGGTCGACCCCGGCCATCGACTTGAACAGCTCGGCGCAGAGGTGCGAGGCAGCACCGCTGCCCGACGAGGCGTAGCTCAGCTTGCCCGGATTTGCCCTGGCATAAACGATCAGGTCCCCGATCGAGGCGGCGGCTACTTTCGGCGAGGCGGTGACGACGTACGGCGAGGCCGACACGAGCGTGATCGGCGCGAACTGCGCCGCGTTCTTTTCCGTGAGCGAGGCGGTCGAGCTCATGAGGAGCGTCGCTCCGTCGGCGGGCGCCTGGGCGACGAAGTCGGCGCCGATGTGCCCGCTCGCGCCGGGCCGGTTCTCGACCGCGACCGGCTCCTTCCAGCCCTCGGCGAGCTTCGGCGCCATCAGCCGGGCGAGGGCATCGGCGCCGCCGCCGGGCGGGAAGGGAACGATGACGCGGACCGGCCGGCCGGGGAAGGCCTGGGAAAGCGCCGCCGCCGAAAACGCGAGGCCGAAAATCAGGAGCAGAGTCTTCAGCCGGGCTCTCCCGTCGTGACGTAGAGCCACAGCGCCTCGATTTCCTCGGGCCTCAGCACGTCGCCCCACGGCGGCATCTGGTTCTTGCCCTTGGTCACCGAGGCGACGAAGCGCTCGCGCTGGTCGCGCGGGAACTTGCGCAGGTCGAAGGCGCCCTGCGGGTCGAGCATGCGCGCGCCGTGGCAGGCGGAGCAGTTGCGCGCATAGATCTCGGCGCCTAGCGTTACCCCCTGGGGACCTTGAGCGAAGGCTGAGGAGGCGAGAGAGAGGGCAAAGGCGGCGCCGAGAGCCTTCATCAATCGGGCATCAGAGCGAACGTCCAGACCGAACCGCCCTGCGGCACGTTCTGCAGCTGCTCGCGTGCGATGTTCCAGTACAGGCCGCCGATGCCGGAGAGCACCGTGACGTACTGACGGCCCTTGTGGGTGTAGGTCACCGGCATGGCGTTGATGCCCGAGCCGGTCTGGAATTGCCAGAGCTGCTTTCCGCTCTCGGCGTCGAGCGCGATGAACTCGCCGGTTTCCTTGCCGGTGAACACCAGCCCGCCTGCGGTCGAGAGCGTCGCCGACCAGACCTGGAAGTCCGTCAACGGCACGCGCCATTTCTTCTCGCCGGTGAGCGGGTTGATCGCGTCGATGTGGCCGATCGGCTCGCCCGCGGCACGCGGCAGCGGCAGGTTCTCGATGTACATGTAGCGCTGGCCGACGACGTGCGGCTTGGTCTCGAGGTGCTTGTACATGCGGCCTTCGTGCAGCGTCGCCGCGTAGAGCAGGCCGGTCTGCGGATTGAACGAGGCGTGCATCCAGTTCTTGCCGCCGCGCGTCGAAGGCCACATCTCGGTCGGGTTGCCGGCGCGGATGCTCTTCGCGATGTCGCTCTCGAGCGGCCGCCCGGTGTCCGGATCGACGCCGTTCGCCCAGTTCACCTTCGCGTAGGGACGCGCCGAGATCAGGCTGCCGCTCGCGCGATCGAGCACGTAGACGAAGCCGTTGCGGTTGAGCTGCATGAGCACCTTGCGATCGCGCCCGTCGATCTTGAGGTCGGCGTTGATCAGCTCCCAGCAGGCGTCGTAGTCGTAGGCGTCGTTCGGCGTGAACTGGTAGTGCCAGACGATCTCGCCGGTCTTGGGCCGCATGGCGAGCACGGAAGAGGTGTACAGGTTGTCCCCCGGGCGCGACTGCGACGCCCACGGCGCCGGATTGCCGGTGCCCCAGTACATCAGGTCGAGCTGCGGGTCGTAGGAGCCGGTGATCCAAGCCGAGCCGCCGCCGACTTCCCAGGCGTTGCTGCCTTGAGGCCAGGTCTCGTGGCCCTTCTCGCCGGGCGCCGGGATGGTGTAGCGGCGCCACAGGCGCTTGCCGGTCTCGGGATCGATGCCGTCGATGAAGCCGCGCACGCCGAACTCGGCGCCCGAGTTGCCGATGACGAGCACGCCGTTCGCGATGAGCGGGGCGAGCGTGAGCGACACGCCGTCCTTCCATTCCGCGACCTTGGTCTTCCAGACTTCCTTTCCGTCCTTCGCGTTGAGCGCGATGACATGCGCGTCGAGCGTCGTGCGGTAGACGCGCCCGTTGTAGATCGCAGCGCCCTTGTTGGACACGCCGCAGCACACCACGCGCGGCGTCTCGGGCGGCCATTCCAGCGTGTGCTTCCAGATCTGCTTGCCAGTCGCGACGTCGATCGCCACCGTATGGCGGGCGTTGGTCACATACATCACGCCGTTGTAGACGATCGGCTGCGCCTGCTCGCCCCAGTTGTTGTCGAGGCTCAGGCTCCACACCGGCACCAGGCGGCGCACGCTCTTGCGGTCAATCTGGTTGAGCCGGCTGTAGCGCTGCTGGTGGTAGCCCATCCCGTAGGTCAGGATGTTGTCGGTGTTGCGACCGTCGTTTTTCAGATCGTCCAGCGATTGCGCGCAAACCGCGGTGGTACCCGACAACACTGCGGCCGCGACGAGTATTCTCATGGCTCCTCCTCTAAGGGCCCGGACATGCTACGCCCGACGCCGAGCATATCGCAACGCGGCTTCTGCTAGACTGAAATCCAATGCCGGCCACGGGAGGCGAAGTGGCAGCGTCGCTGAAGCAGTTCCTGGCGGCTCCGGACTATCCCGAGGACGCCGAGCGCAGCGCGCAGGCGCGGCTCTTCAACGTGGTCGCGCTCACCGCGCTGGCGGCGCTCGTGGCGGCGGTGACCATCCAGCTTGCCCTCGGTCAGGCCGGCCTGCCGATGCTGTTCACTACCGGGGCGCTCGCCGTCACGGCGCTGATGACTGCTCTGGCGCGCGTCGGACGCCTCAAGCTCGCGAGCGCGCTGTTGCCGCCGCTACTCCTGGCGGCGTGCATCACCGTGGTGGTGATCCGCGACGGTCTGCACGACGCCGCCGTCATGGCGCTCGGCGCGGTGCTGGTCATGGCGGGGGTTCTGCTCCAGAGGCGTGGCCTCGCGCTGTTCGCAATCGCAGTGGTGGCGCTGGTGATCGCCGTCGGCTACGCCGAAATCAACGGAATTCTCCAGAGGCGGCTGAGCGGCTTTACCGACTGGAGGCACGTCGCCGGGCTGTGCCTTTTTCTGCTGTTCATCGCGGTGACCGTGCGCGTGCTGATGGACAGCATGGTCGCCAGCCTGCGCGAGGCGCGGCAGAAGGAGTCGGCGCTTGCCGGCAGCTATGCGCGCCTCGAGGCGCAGACGGCGGCGCTGAGGGAGTCGGAGACGCGCTTCGCCAAGGCGGTCGAGACCATGGCGGAAGGACTGGTCCTGCTCGACATGGACGGCAACGTGCGCCTGTGCAACCACGCCGCCGAGCGCATCCTCGGCCTCCCGGCGGCCGAGATCATGCGCCAGGGGCTGACCATCGGCAGGCTGGGCGGCGCGGTGCGCGCCGACGGCTCGCCCTTTCCGCCCACCGAATGGCCGGTCGGCATCACCCTGCGTACCGGCCAGTCCCGGACGGGGGTCGTCATGGGCCTGGTGCGCGACAGCGGCTCGATCCATTGGATGTCGGTCAACTCGGCCGCCCTGTTCACGGACGGCTCGCCGAAACCCTACGCCGTGCTCACCACGTTCTTCGATATCTCGGGGCTGAAGCGCGCCGAGCAGACGCTGCGCGCCCACGCCGAGCAGCTGCGCCACCTGTCGCACCGCCTGTTCGAGGTCGAGGAAAGCGAGCGCCGCCGCCTCGCGCGCGAGCTGCACGACCGGATCGGCGCCAACCTGACCGCGCTCAGCCTGAACCTGAAGCTGGTGCGCAACGAGTGGGAGAAGACCAGCACGCGCCTCGACGACAGCGAGAAGCTGCTCGACTCCACGGCGCAGCTCGTGCGCGACGTCCTCACCGACATGCGCCCGCCCGGCCTGGACGAGCTCGGGCTGCTCGCGGCCCTGAGGGAGCATGCGGAGCAGGTCGCGCAGCGCAGCGGCCTCGCCCTCGAGGTGCGCGGCGCCGAGCCGCGGCCGCGCCTGCCCTCGGCGACCGAGATCGCGCTGTTCCGGGTCGCCCAGGAGGCGCTGACCAACATCGTCAAGCACGCGCGCGCCAGCGCGGTGACGATCTCGCTGCAGGCGGAGCCCGGCCTGGTCACGCTGACGATCGCCGACGACGGCGCGGGCTTCGACGGCCAGGCGGCCGCCATGGCCGGCGGCATGGGGATGGCAAGCATGCGCGAGCGCGCCGAGGCGGTCGGCGCGCGCCCGCGGATCGAGTCGGCGCGGGGGCGGGGCACACGGGTGATCGTCGAGGTGCCCCATGCCGCCGCGCCTCAGGCCGCGGCGGCGCACGCATGAGCCAGCCCGGCGGCCCGATCAGCGTGTTCATCGCCGACGATCACGCCATCGTGCGCGAGGGGCTGGCCGCGCTCCTCGCCGCGCAGCCCGACATCCGGATCGCCGGCTCCGCGGGCAACGGCCGCGAGGCGCTCGCCGCGGTGCTGCAGGCGAGGCCTGCGGTGCTGATCATGGACATCGCGATGCCCGAGATGAACGGCATCGAGGCGACGCGCCAGATCCACGACGCGCTGCCGCAGACCCACATCGTGATCCTGTCGATGCACGCGGGCGCCGAGCACGTGTTCCAGGCGCTCGAGGCCGGCGCGCGCGGCTACGTGCTGAAAGAGTCCGCGGCCAAGGAGATCTGCGAGGCCGTGCGCGCGGTGCACCTCGGGCGGCGCTATCTCAGCGCGAAGGTCGCCGAGGTGCTGGCCGAGCGCGTCGGCCGCCGCGCCGCGGTGAGCCCGCTCGAGAGCCTGAGCAAACGCGAGCGCGAGATCCTGAAGCTGGTGGCCGACGGCTGCTCCAGCGCGCGCATCGCCGAGATGCTGCACCTCTCGCCGAAGACCGTCGACACCTACCGCAGCCGGCTGATGGAGAAGCTGAACCTCTCGGATATCGCGGGCCTGGTCAAGTTCGCGATCCAGCACGGCCTGACGTCGCTCGACTGACGGAGAGTGACGAGAAGTCCCTACAGCGTTCGCCCCGCGTCCGGGCTACTCTGCCGCAAACGATGAACAACGGCGCCCTCACCATCATGGTCGTGGAGGACCACCCAGCGACGCTGGCGGCGCTGCTCGAGCTGCTGGAGGCGGCGTTTCCCGGCTGCGCCCTGCTCGCCGCGGAGGGCGCGGAGCGCGCGCTCGAGCTTTGCGGTGCCGCGGCGCCCGACGTGGTCATCATGGACATCGCGCTGTCGGGTATGAGCGGCATCGAGGCGACGCTGCGCATCAAGGCGTTGCAGCCGGAGACGCGCGTGGTGATGCACTCGAGCTACGACATGCGCGTGTACCGCGACGGCGCGGCGGCCGCCGGCGCGAGCGCCTTTGTCAAGAAAAGCAAGGTCACGAGCGAGCTGGTGCCGGTGGTGGCGCGCCTGCTGTCCGCCGGCGGCTGAATCGCGATTTCCCGACAGAAGACACCGGTTTTTCCGACAGCCATTCCCGCAGCGCTTCCCTAGCATGGGAGGATGGCCAACCCGCGCGCGAGCCGGCGCGATTCCGAAGCCGACGCACTGTTCGGCGAGTTCGCCGCCAACGTTCCCGAGATCGTCTGGATGCGGGAAGTCGGCAGCGAGCGCATCCTCTACGTCAGCCCCGCCTGGGAGTGCGTCACGGGCTGTCCGCCGCCTACGAACCGCGACGACTTTCTGCGCATCGTTCACCCCGAAGACGTCGCGCGCGTAAGGCGGGAAGCCGACGCGGCGCCGCGCGGCGGGGTGGACCACCGGTACCGGATCATGCGCTGCGACGGCACTCAGCGCTGGCTGCACACGCGTACGTTCGCGGTGCGCAACCGCTCGGGCGAGATCTACCGCATCGGCGGTATCGCGCAGGATGTCACCGAGGAGATGCGCAAGGATCTCGAGCTGCGTCAGTTCCGCGCAGCGGTCGACGCGTCCGCGGTGCTCGTCACCCTGATCGATCCGGCAAGAATGCGCTACGTCGACATCAACGAGGCGGCGTGCCAGGCGCTCGGATACAGCCGGGACGAGCTGCTGACGATGGGGCCGGTCGACGTATTTTCGATGCCTGGGTCGGACCTCGCGCAAAGCTACGAGCGGCTGCTGTTCGGCGACCGGACCGCCTCGAGCGTGGAGGGCATCTACCGCCGCAAGGACGGTTCCACTTTCCCGGTCGAGGCGGTGCGCCGGGTGGTGCCGTCCGCCACCGGCGACATCATCGTCGCGATCGCGCGCGATATCACCTCGCGCAGGCTGGCCGAAGAGGGCGCGAGGAGCCAGAGCCTGCAGCAGATGGTGATCGCCGAGTTCGCCCAGCAGGCGCTCGGCATCGCCGACCTCGAGCAGGTGATGAGCAACGCGGCGGAGATCGTGGCGCTCACGCTCGACGTCGAGCATTGCAGGATCCTGCAGCTCGAGGCCGACGGTGCCGCGCTCGCCGTGCGCGCGACGCACGGCGGGCCGCCTGAAATGCTCGGCCGGCAGCTTCCGCTACCCGATCCGGCCAGCCCGACCGGCCGGGTGCTCGCGCTGCGCAAGGGCGTCATCACCGGGGACCAAAGCGCCGAGGTGCCGATCCCCGGGCAGAGGAACGGGCCGCTCGGCGTGCTGGGCGCTTATGCCGAGGCCGGGCGCCGCTTCACCGCCGACGAGCTCAACTTCCTGCAAAGCATCGCGAACAACATTGCGGTCGCGATCGAGCGCAAGAGCGCCGAGGAGCGCCTCGCCTACCTGGCGCAGTTCGACGCGCTGACCGGGCTTCCCAACCGCCACCTGTTCCAGGACCGGGTGGCCCAGACCATGGCGCAGGCGAGGCGCAGCGGGCGCGCCATGGCGGTGCTGTTCATCGACCTCGACCGCTTCAAGCTGGTCAACGATGCCCAGGGGCGCGAGGCGGGCGATCGCCTGCTGCAGGCGGCGGCGCTGCGGCTTTCGCAGACCGTGCGCGGCGGCGATACGGTCGGCCGCTTCGGCGGCGACGAGTTCGGCGTGGTGCTCGCGAATCTCGGCAAGCCGGGCGACGCGAGCCTGGTGGCGCAGAAGATCATCGATGCGCTGGCGCGCCCGGTCGAGCTCGACGGGCACGAGACGTACATCACCGCGAGCATCGGCATCTCGATCCATCCCGCCGATGCCGCCGAGCCCGAGACGCTGCTGGCGAACGCCGACGCCGCGATGTACCGCGCCAAGGAGCAGGGCCGCAATCACTACGAGTACTTCACGCGCGAAATGAACGAGCGCGCGCTGCGCTGGGTGCGGATGCAGACCGAGACGCGCCGGGCGCTGGAGCGCGGCGAGTTCCAGGTGCACTACCAGCCGAAAGTCGAGCTCGCCACCGGCAGGATCTGCGGCTTCGAGGCGCTGCTGCGCTGGCAGCATCCCGAAAAGGGCCTCGTTCCGCCGGCCGAGTTCATCCCGGTGCTGGAGGAGACCGGGCTCATCGTCCCGGCCGGCGAGTGGGTGATGCGCACCGCCTGCGCCCAGATCAAGGCGTGGCGCGAGGCCGGCCTGCCGTCGTCGCCGATCGCCGTGAACCTCTCGGCGCGGCAGTTCCAGCAGAAGGACCTCGAGGACTCGATCTGCCGCGTGCTGCGCGAATCGGCCGTCGCGCCGCCGCTCCTTCAGTTCGAGCTTACCGAGTCGCTGCTGATGGCCGATCCCGAAGGCGCGGCGCGCACGCTGCTCGGGCTGAAGGAGCTGGGCGTGCGGCTGTCGGTGGACGATTTCGGCACCGGCTACTCGAGCCTCGCCTACCTCAAGCGCTTCGCGGTCAACGAGCTCAAGATCGACCGCGTCTTCATCCGCGACATCGTGGCCGACCCCGACGACGCCGCGATCACGCTCGCCATCATCAACCTCGCCCACAGCCTCGACCTCGAGGTCGTCGCCGAGGGCGTCGAGACCGAGGCCCAGGTGAACTTCCTGCGCTCGCACGGCTGCGACCAGATGCAGGGCTACTACTTCGCTGCCCCGCGCACCGCGGGCGATTGCACGCGGGCGCTGCGCGAGGATCTGCGCCTGAGCCCGCCCTCCGCCAAAGACCGGGACAAGGCGCCCTCGGTGCTGCTCGTCAGCGGCAACGAGCACGAGCTGGTGGTCATCAGCCGGGCGCTCGGCCCGGCGGGCTACCGCATGCTCGCGGCGAACAGCGAGGAGTCCGCCTTCGACGCGCTCTCGAAGCACGGTTTCGACATCGTGATCTGCGACCAGCGCCTGCCGAGCATGAGCGGGGCGGATTTTCTCGCCGCGGTGCGCAAGCTCCACCCCGACGTCATCCGCGTGCTCATCAGCGCCAAGCTCGACACCGGGGCGCTCGCCGAAGCGGTCAACGCCGCCCGCATCCACAAGTTCATCTCCAAGGACTGGGACGCCAAGCGGCTGCGCTCCGAGGTGCGTGCGGCCTACCAGCGCCGGCGCCGGTCCGCCGCCTGAGCCATGCGATGATCCGGTCTGTCCTTTACGCTCGCGGAGCGATGCATGGGCAGGCTTGGAGCGGTGCTTCTCGCGGTCACCCTCGGTGCGGCGGCTGACGTCGCGCCGGCTCAAGGGACGTCTCCGTCCCGGCCGGTGCGCATGGTGGTGGGATTCGCGCCGGGCGGCGGCACCGACATCATCGCACGGCTGGTCGCGCAGAAGCTCGGCGAGCGCTGGGGACAGGCAGTCGTGGTGGACAACCGCCCGGGTGCCTCGGGGAACATCGGCGCTGAGCTCGTGGCGCGAAGCGCTCCCGACGGCCACACGCTCCTCATGGCGTTCTCCTCGCACGCGAGCAATCCCGCGCTCGGCAAGCTGCCGTTCGACGTCGAGCGCGACTTCACCGCCATCACCCAGGTCGGCTCCGCGCCGATGGTGGTCGCCGCCAACCCCGGCCTGCCGGCGAAGACGCTCGGCGAGCTGATCGGCTACGCGCGGGCGCATCCCGGGGCGGTCAAGTTCGGTTCCTCGGGCGTCGGTACTCCGGTCCACCTCGCGGGCGAGCTGATGATGCAGCTCACCGGAATCAGCATGGTGCACGTGCCCTACAAAGGCATCGCGCCGGCAATGACCGCCGTCCTCGCGGGGGACATCCAAGTGACCTACGCCGCGGTGCTTTCGGGGCTGCAGCACTTCAAAAGCGGGCGCCTGAGGCCGCTCGCGGTGGCGAGCCGCGCTCGCTACCCCGCGCTGCCCGAGGTGCCGACGGCGGCGGAGGCGGGCCTCGCCGGCTACGAGATCGATTTCTGGTACGCGCTGCTCGGGCCGGGCGGCATGCCCGCCGCGCTCGTCGAGCGCATCCAGCGCGACGCCTCGGCGCTGCTCAACTCGCCGGACATGAAGGACAGCCTCGCCGCGCAGGGCTGCATCGCGGTCGGCGGCACGCCCGAGGCGCTGAACGCGCTCATCCGCTCCGAGTACCAGCTCTGGTCGAAGGTGGTGAAGGCCGGCGGCGTGAAAGTCGAGTGAGGTTCGCCACCTATGCGATCGCCACTGCAAGAAGAGCGATCACCACCGCCGCGGCAACCGCGCCCGCCACGACCAGCGCAGCCCAGACCAGGCGATTCGCCGAGCGCAGCACGCGCCGGCTCTTGCCGAGGTCGAGCGCCTTGCGCGCCTCGCGGTAGCCGAGCCAGCGGATCTTCCGCCTCTCGAGCGGCGTGGTGCGGCCGGCATAGGCCATGAGGAAGTAGGCGATGGCGATCCGTTCTCCGGCCTTCTGTTGCTCGACCGCTCGCAGCCGCCGGATCGGGCGCGCGCGTACGCCGGCCTCCTCGGAAACCTCGCGCCGCGCGGCGGCGGCCGCGGTCTCGCCGCTCTCGACGCGTCCTTTGGGAAAGACCCACCTGCGGCCTGCACCGCTCGCCTCGACGAGGAGGTAGCGAGGCCCCGCAACCGTCAGCTTGCAGACGACTCCTCCTCCGTGCGTCGTGCGGCGCATGAAGACGCTACTTTGCTATATTCGCGCACTTCGATGAAGCGACGCACGCTCGCAACATGCTGCGCAACGCACATCCTGCACGACGGCTTGTCGGACGTGAGCTACGTGCTGCTGCCGCTTCTCGCGCAGACGTTCGGCCTTTCGCTCGCGCAGGTCGGCCTGATCCGTTCCGCGCACCGCACGGCGATGGCGGCGTTCCAGATTCCTGCGGGGCTGGTCGCGGAGCGCTTCGGCGAGCGCAACCTGCTCGCGCTCGGCACGCTCGTTGCCGGCTGCGCTTTCGTCGCGCTCGGCTACGTTTCGGGTTTCTGGGCCATTCTGGCGGCGCTGTTCCTGGCGGGCGCGGGCTCGGCGGTGCAGCACCCGCTGTGCTCGACGATCATCTCGCGCGCATTTCCGCAGGATGGACGGCGCGCTGCACTGGGCACGTACAACTTTTCCGGCGACGTCGGCAAGTTCGCTTTCGGCGGCGTGGTATCGCTGCTGCTGGTCGCAGGCGTGCCGTGGCAGGTGCCCGTCATCGGCTTCGGCACTGCAGCCATCCTTACTGCGGGCGCGGTGCTGCTGCTGGTCGCCGATGCGCGCACGCACGCCGCGTCCGCGCCTGCGTCCACGGGAGGTTGGGGGATCCGCGACCGGCGAGGGTTTGCAGTGCTCTGCCTGATTGAAGTGCTCGACTCCAGCACCCGCAGCGCGTTCCTCACCTTCATCGCCTTTCTGCTGATCGCCAAGGGGCTGCCGGAGCACTGGGCGGTGCTTTCGGTTCCGCTGGTCCTCGTGGGCGGCATGGCGGGCAAGCTCGCATGCGGTCTGCTGGCGGAGCGTCTCGGCATCGCGCGCATGATCGTCCTCACGGAGCTGGCGACGGGCGGCGGCATCCTCGCCGCCCTCACGCTGCCGGGCGTCGCGGCGTTCCTGCTGCTGCCGCTTCTCGGCGTCGTGCTCCAGGGAACCTCGTCGGTCCTCTACGCGACGATCGGCGAGTACGTCGAACCCGAGCGGCTGCCGCGAGCTTTCGGCTTCTTCTACACCATCGGTTCGGTGTGCGGCATCGCGGCACCCCTGGGCTACGGATTGCTTGGCAATCGCTACGGCGTCGAGGCGAGCATCGCCGTGATGGGCGTCCTGATTCTGCTTACACTGCCCCTTTCGCTGCTCCTCATGAAGCCGAGAGCGCCGAGCAAGGTACCGAGCTACTGAGCCACAGGAGGCACGCATGGAAATCCGCAGGCTGCTCGTCATCAAGGACGTGATTTATTCCGAGGCCGGGAGGAACGCGCCGCGCCCGATCACGCGCGCGATCGCGCTCGCGGTGATCCATAACCCGTTCGCGGGGAGGCATGTCGAGGACTTGTCGCCGCTCTTCGACGTCGGCGCGCAGCTCGCCGAGCTGGTGATGCCGCAGCTCGTGGCGCTGCTGCCGCACAAGGCCGAGTCCTACGGCAAGGGTGCGATCGTCGGCGTGAACGGCGACCTCGAGCACGCCGCGGCGCTCTGCCACCCGAAAATGGGCAAGCCGATGCGCGCGGCGCTCGGCGGTGGCGAAGCCCTGATTCCGTCCACTCAGCGGGTCGCCACCGCGGGCGCGACCCTCGACCTGCCGCTCGGCCACAAGGACAACGGGTGGTCGTTCGACCACTTCGAGACGGTGACCGTCGGGGTGCCCGATGCGCCGCGGCCGGACGAGATCGTCGTCGCCATCGGCATCGCCGACGGCGGGCGCGTGAACCCGCGCGTCGGCAAGGCGAGAATCCTCTAGCGATTCAGTTGCGGCGCGCCTGGCCGCGCGCGACCGAAGTGGCGGCCCTGACCATCGCCGCGGCGACCCGGGTAAGCGGTGCGTCGGCGCGCGTGTAGATGCCCGCAGCGACCGACGGCATCGATTCGGAGAGCGCGATCTCCTGCAGGTCACGGCCGGACGCCGCCAAGGTGCTGCGCTGGAGGATTCCGAGCATGTCGGTGCGCGCGAGCAGCGCGAGCAGGGTGCTCTGCGATTCGCATTGGACCGCGAGCCGCGGCGGCGGCAGGCCCGCGGACGCGAACAGGCGCTCGACCGGTCCGCCTGGCAGCTCATGAAAATCTCTAGTCGGAGGGCGTTGCGGATCCGCCGATCCGTGCGCAGAATCCGCTTGGAGGCGTCCCACCTTGTACCAACGTCCAGAGCAACGCGCCGGGCGCGAGCGCTACACCGGAGTCGCGAAGGCGCTCCACTGGCTGCTCGCGTTGCTGATCTTCGGCCAGATCGCGTTTGGCTGGTACCTGCAGAGCGTGCCGCGCAAGACGCCGGCGCGCACGGTATACGTGAACCTTCACAAGTCGACCGGCCTTACGCTGGGCCTGCTGGTGCTGGTGCGCCTGGGCTGGCGTCTCACGCACAAAGCGCCGCCGCTCCCGGCGTCGGTGCCCGCGTGGGAGCGCGCCGCGGCACGCGCAAGCCACATCGGCCTCTATGCGTGCATGCTCCTGATGCCCACGGCGGGCTATCTCGCGTCCAACTTCAGCAAGTTCGGGGTCAACCTCTTTAACGCGGTTCTGCTTCCGCCGTGGGGTGCCGACGACCGGCGCCTGTATGCGTTGTTCAACACCACCCACGTCGTCACGTCGTATGTGCTCGTGGCGCTGATCGCGGTGCATGTCCTGGCGGCGCTGCGGCACCTGTACTTGCGCGACGGCGTGTTCATCCGGATGTGGCCGCAGCGGAGCTCGCCGTGAAGCTCGCTGTCCACGATCGCCGCTTCGGCGCCGCGCTTGCCGCGTCGGTGGTCATCCACGCCGGCGCGATGATGCTGTCACCATCGACGTCGAGGCTGCCCCAGCTCGACGTCCCGATGCCGCTGAGCGTGCAGCTAGTGCGGGAGCCGCTCGCTTCCGTGCAGGAGCCGGTGCGCCCTGTGCGCCCGCCAGCAACCAAGCCTGCGCGAGCACAACGTGTGCCGCCGAGGCAAGAGGCGCCGGTCCGTACGGCAGAGCCCGCTCCACAACCGCAGCTTCCTGTCGAGGCCGTCCAGCCTGCACCGATGCCTGAGGCGCCAGCGAGCGCGCCGGACCCGCTCGCTCCGCCGCCGCTCGCCGCTGCGCCCGAGTCCGCGCCGGACACCGTCGCGCTGCTCGCTCCAGCGCCGCCGCCGCGGTTCGCTCCGTCGGCCGAGATGCTGTCCGACTACACGAGGAGCCTTTCGAAGGCGCTCGAGCGCTACAAGGAATATCCGAGGATCGCCGAATTGCGCGGCTGGGAAGGCTCGGTGACCATGCGGTTGAGGGTGGCGCCGACGGGGCGCTTGATCGAAGCCCAGGTGTACAAGTCGAGCGGCGTCGCCGTGCTGGACCAGCAGGCGGTCGCGATGGTTTCCAAGGCCGGAGCGCTGCCGGTTCCGCCCGAGGGATTGGACGCCGACGGGGTCCCGGTGCTGGTGCCCATCACCTTCCGCCTCGAGCGCTGAGCGCGCCTCGAGCGTTTTCCTATTTCCTACTTCTTCCGGCCGCTCTCGTAGCGCAGGCCGATCCACGCCGCGCGCGGCAGCCCTGGCGTGCGGAACTGCTCCGCCTGGACGTTCCCGGCGTCGAAGCTGTTGCCGGGCGCGGTGAAGAAGTTCGCCCCGAGCACGCCGGAGCTCGCATAGGTCCGGTCGAAAAGATTGGTCACGGTGCCGAAGAGCTCCCAGTCGCCGGTGAACCGCCAGCGAGCGTCGAGGTTGACGACCGCGTAACCCGGCACCGCGCCGTTGCGGTCCTGGTTGTTCTCGTCGCCGCGCGCGTACTGGCTCGAGAAGGAGAGCAGCGTCGCCCCGAACGTCGCGCGCTCGAACGCGTCGAGCTCGCCGCGGAGCTTGAGCGCGTCGCGCGGGATGCCGGGAATCCGGTCGCCGGGCTGGACTTGGATGTCGCCGGCGGCGTCGGCCGAGGAATTGTTCGGGCTGAACGCGGTGAAGGGGGACTCGAATGTCGCATTGACGCGCGCGTACCGCGCGGCGAAGCGCGCCCGGCCGGTTCCTCCCTCCAGCGCGAGCTCGAGGCCCTGCCGGCGCGTGTCGCCGACGTTCTGGAAGAATCCCGCGTTGATCGCGGTGCCGCTTGTGCTGATGAACTGGATGTCGTCGGCAAGGTCGGTTCTGAACACGGCCGCGCTCACGCGCAGGTTCGCGCCCAGCGCCTGGCGCAGCCCGAGCTCCAGCGTGCGCGACACCACTTTCTTGAGCGGCGGGTCGGCGAGAAAGATGTTCGGCAGCCTGCAGGGCGCGGCCGGATCCGCGCAGGTGAGCTCGATGGGGGTCGGCGCGCGCATCCCCTCGCTGTAGTTCGCGTAGAAAGTGTCGCCGCGCCGCGGTGAATAAGCGACCCCTGCGGCCGGATTGACGCGGAAGAAGCTGTGCTCGCCGTTCAGCTCCGGCTGCGTGCCGCTCGTGTCCTCGATGCGCACGCGCGCGCCGTTCGCGCTCGCCGCGAGCGTCACGCTCCACGCCTCCGTGAGGGAAAGGACGTCCTGGAGGTACAGGCTGTAGAGCTCCTGCCGCGCCTTGACCGAGGTGTCGAGCTCGAACGGCTCGCTCGAGCCCGTGCCACGGTCCGCGGTGAAGTCGGCCGCCTGCGATTCTCCCGTGAACCGCGTACGGGCGCTATCCAGGTTGCCGCCGATCGTAAGCTGGTTCTTGCGGCCGCCGATGGCTGCGAGGCGCGTGTATTGCAGCGATGCACCAACCCGATCCTGGTCGATCGCGGTCCGGTTGTTGACCGCGGTGAAGGCGCACGTTCCCGTGCCGCAATCGTCGTTGACGTTGCTGTTGAAAACGTTCGTCCTCGTCTCGCGGTAGTAGAGATTTGCGAACAGGAGGTTCTGCTCGTCGAGCACGCGGCTTGCGCGCAGGTTCAGACCGCCGAGGCGGTTTTCGGTCTCGTCGGGCCAGGTATAGGCCTGCCGCGGCGAGCCGAGCATCGAGAGCGGCAGCGCCTGGGTGCCCGCGAGCTTGTTGTCGGCGGCCGTCACGGACAGGTCGAGGTCGTTGCGCGCATCCTCGCGGCCCAGCTTGGCGAAGACCTGGTTGATCTCGCTCGAGCTGTGCTCGCGCCAGCCGGCCTCGCGGAACGCGGTGCCGGCGACGAAGTAGTCGGCGCCGCCGCGCCTGCCGCCCGCCTCGGCCTCGAGCGCCCAGCGCCCGAACGAGCCGCCGTAGGCCTGCGCCGCGATGCCGGGGTAGGTGGAGCCGCTCTTGGTGATCACCGCGAGCGCTCCGCCGAGCGTGTTCAGGCCGAACACCGGGTTCGAGCCGGGGATCAGCGTGACGCTGGAGATCGCGTTCTTCGGAATCAGGTCCCAGTTCACCACGTCGCCGAAGGGCTCGTTCACCCGCACGCCATCCACATACACCGACAGGCCTTGCGGCGTACCGAGGAGCGGCGAGGCCGCAAAGCCGCGGAAGCTCACGTCGGGCTGGAACGGATTGCCCTGCGAGCTCGACGAGACGAAGCCGCCCATCGAGCGCTCGAGGAAATCGGGCAGCCCGGGCGAGGGCAGCGCCTCGATCTGGCGGTCGGTCGCGGTCTGCACGTTGGCGGGAACCTTCGAGGTCGGCGTGCCGACGCCCGGCAGCGGCGTGGTGCCGACCACGTCGACCACCGGCGCCTCGAGCTCCGCCGCCGGGTTCGCCGCGAGCGCTGGTCGATAGGGAAAGCAAAGCGATAGCGCGCCAGCCACCAGGAAGCATGCCTCCTCATGCTTCACGGGCCAGTTCTATTCGAAAATGGCGACGCCCCAGGGGGTCTTCCCGACCGGGATGTCCTTGATCTTGGCGTTCTTGGCGGTGTCGATCACCGACACGCTGTCCGAACGGCCGTTCGCGACGTAGAGCTTGGCGCCGTCGCGCGTGAGCGCCATGTTCCAGGGGCGCTGGCCGACCGGGATGGTCGCGGTCACGCTGTCGGTGGCGGTGTCGATCACCATCACGTTGCCGGCGCCGCCGTTGGTGAGGTAAACGCGCTTGCCGTCGGGGTGCATCGCCAGGCCGTTGGAGCGCAACCCGGCCTTGATGGTGCGCAAGATCTTGTGCTCGCGCGCGTCGAGCACGTAGACCGTATCGGCGCGTTCGCACGCGACGTAGGCTTTCGCGCCGTCGGGCGTGAACGCAATGCCCCGAGGGCGGTTGCCGACCTTGAGCTGCGCCACGGACTTGCGCGCGGCGACGTCGATCACCTCGAGCTTGTCGTCCTCCTCGGCGCTCACGTAAACGAAGCGTCCGTCCGGCGAGAACACCGCGTGCTCGGGGTTCTCGCCCTTGATCTTGACCCGGAACGCCACCGCATCGGTCGCGGTGTCGATGAACGCGACGCTGTTGGTGAGCTCGACCGCGGCGGTCACCCATCTTGCGTCGGGCGAGATGTAGACGCCTTCGGGCGATTCGCCCAGGTCGACTTTCTTCGTGACCGCGCGCTTCTCGAGGTCGACTACCAGGAGCGCGTTGCTCGGCTGGTCCGACACGTACGCGAGCTTGCGCGCGGCGTGGATCGCGGCACCGCGCGGCTTGCCGCCGGTGTTGATCTCGCCCACCACCTCGTCGCGCGCGGTGTCGATGAGCGTGATGCTGCCGGCGTTCTCGTTGCCGACGAGGGCGAGCCCCGCGACGCCGGTAGCCGGTGCCAGCGAAACGATCAGGAGTAGGGGTAGGGTTTTCAGCAGCTTCGTCATGGTCTTCTCCTCATCGTTGAAGCTAGAGAACGGTGATATTGCGCATCATCATCCCGTCCTCGTGCTCGAGGTTGTGGCAGTGGAACATGTACCGTTGCGGGCCGCCGAACGCTGCCGCCCGCGGCAGGCTGAAATCGAGCTCCAGCCACAACGTCTCGTTGGGCCACGCGAGCACCGTGTCCTTGACGCCGAGATCGGTGGCGAAGCGTCCGCCGGGCTCGGTGGCGAACCTGCGCGCCGCGCCGAACGTGCCCTGCCTGCGCAGCACGCGAAAGCCGAAGCCGTGCACGTGCATCGGATGCGGCATGGAGATCGGGCTGTTCTTGATCTCCCAGACCTCGCGCGCCCCGCGGTTCACGCTGAACCCGGCCTCGTCGACCGAGTAGGGCGTCTGGTCGATCAGGAAACCCGAGCGTTCGTCGAAGTCGAGTCGGATGCGCCGGGTCGGCGCTTCAGAGGGGGAAGATGAATCCGGCAAGGCCGAAAGGTGCGCGGGCAGGCCGGGCGCGCGTTCCGATGCGCGACCCTCGACGCGCAGGGTGAAGAGCCCGAGCGCCGAACCGTCGGCCGGACGATCGCCTCCCGGCGAGTCATCCTGGCAAACCGCTGCCGCCGCGAGCGGCGCGTAGCGCTCGCGCGCCGGATGACGGTGCGCGGCCGCCGCGCCCTGCGCGTGATGGCGGGCGTCGAATTCGAGGCTGACCGCCTGCAGCGCGCGCCGGCCGCTGACGTCGAGCGCGACGTCGACCCGCTCGCCGCCATGCAGGAAGACACGATCGAGCTCCCGCGGCGCTGCGAGCAGGCCGCCGTCCGTCCCGAGCAAGTGGAACGGGAGAAGCTTTTCTTGTTCGGCTTCATTCCGATCCTGAAAACCGAGGAGCAGGCCGCGTGCATTGCAAGCGTTGAGGATCTGCACGCGGACCCACCCCGGAGCCACCGTCCACGCAGCGTCGAGCCGGCCGTTCACCAGCGCCTGGTTGCCGAGCCAGCCGTTCAGACAGTCCGTGGCGCCCGGAGCGTACGGGCGGATGACGCCGTTGCCGACGCGCACATCGGCGATGGCGAGCGCGAGCCGATTGGCCGGCGCAAGCGCGAGCGCCGCGTCGAGCGCCTGGTCGTCGTCGTCGGTCACCACGAGCAGTCCGGCGAGCCCGGCGTAGACCTGCTCGGCGGTGAAGCCGTGCGGATGAGGATGGAACCAGTACAGGCCCGAGCGGTTCTGCACCTCGAAGCGCACGCGCTTGCGCTCGCCGGGAGGAATCGGGTCGAACCCCGCGCCGTCCTGGGCCTGGGAAAGCGTCAGCCCGTGGAAGTGCACCGTGGTGGGCTGGGGCAGAGCATTTTCGATCACCGCGTCGAAGCGCTCGCCACGTCGCGCGAACAGGATCGGCTGGACGACCTGGCGGGTGCCGAGGTCGGCGACGTATCTGCAGCGCCCGGCGATCGGGTCGACGCGCAGTACGCCGAGACGTTTTACGTCCGAGAGCGCGACGCGCGAAGGTTCGGCCCCGGGTTTCGCCTGCTGCAGGCCGCACGCGGCGCCCAGCGAAGCGAGCCCCGCCGCGAGAAATCCGCGCCGGTTCATCGCGCGCGACCCGCCGGGACGTGGATCATCGGTTCATAGGCGGACTCGCGCGAGAAGCGCAAGCTCGCCACCGCGGCCGACGCGACGGTCGCCGCGGCGAGCACGGCGAGGTCGAACGGGACGGAGAAATCCGCGCCCGCGCCGCCGCGAAGCAGCGCGTGCTTGAGCAGGTCGACGCCGTAGGTGTAAGGGTTCAGCGTCGCGGCCCAGTAGAGCACCGGCGGCAGCTCGCGCACCGGGTAGAGCGAGCCGCTCAGGAAGAACACCGGGAAGATGACGAAGTTCATGATGCCGGCGAAGTTCTCGAGCGTCCGGGAGAACGACGCGGTGAGCATGCCGATGCCGGCGCACGCGAGCGAGGTGGCGGCGATCGCGGCCCCGAGCAGGCCCCACTCCGCGCCGCGTCCCACGTAGCCGAGCAGCGCGAGCAGCACGAGGAGGAGCAACGCTTGGGTCGCGGCGGCCACTGCGGCGGCGATGAGCTTGGCGATAACCATCCAGGCGCGCGGCAGCGGCGCGACCAGCATCATGCGCATGACGCCGGATTCCTTGTCGTAGACCGTACCGAGCGCGGCGAGCATGGCGCCAAAGAGCATGGTCATGCCGAGGACGCCGGGCACGAGAAAGCTCTTGTAGTCGCCGCCTGCGATGGCGGCGAAGCCGCCGCCGATCACCAGCAGCCAGATGAGCGGGCGCACCATCGCGGCGACGAGCCGCGTGCGCTGCCGCACCATCCTCAGCAGTTCACGCTCCAGAACGGCATAGATGGGCCGAAGAACCATCACGCCACCCGCTTTCCTGCCGCCACCCAGAGAAAAACGTCGTTCAGGTTCGGCCGCCTGACGCGCCAGGCCTGCGCGCGACTGCCGACCTGTGTTTGCAAAGCGGCCAGAAAAGCAAGATCTTCGTCGGCGTAGCGGAAATGGGCGACATCGCCCTCGCGCAGCGCAGGTCCGAGCTTCGGCTCGAGCGCCGCGACGAGTGCATCGAGGTCGACGCCTTCGACTTCCAGGATGTGCCGGCCGAGCTGCGCCACCAGGCTGCGCGGTGCTCCCGACTCCACCAGCCGGCCCTTGCGGATGAACACCACGCGGTCGCAGCCGTCGGCTTCCTCGAGGTAGTGGGTGGTCAGCAGCACCGTCATTCCGGTGCGCGCGCGCAGCCGCTCGATGAAGCGCCAGATGCGCCGCCGGTTGGGCAGATCGAGGCCGATGGTCGGTTCGTCGAGCAGCAGGCAGCGCGGCTGGTGCAGCACGCCGCGCACGATGTCGAGCGCCCGCCGCATTCCGCCCGAAAGCGCGCCGACCGGCTGGTCGCGCCGCTCCGAGAGATCGAACAGCTCGAGCAGCTCGCGGCTGCGCGCCTCGATCACGCGCGGCGCCAGGTCGTGCAGCAGGCCCGCGAAGCGCAGGTTCTGCGCCACCGTGAGGCTGCGATCGAGCGCCGATTCCTGGAACACCAGGCCGATCGAGGCGCGCACCTGGACCGGCGAGGCGGCGATATCGAACCCCGCGACGCTCGCGGCGCCGGCGCTCGGCCGGAGGAGCGTCGCGAGCATGTGCAGCGTGGTCGTCTTGCCCGAGCCGTTCGGCCCGAGCAGGCCGAAGAACTCGCCCGGCGCGATCTCGAGGTCGAGGCCATCCACCGCGGCGAGCTCGCCGTAGCGCTTGACGAGGCCGGTCGCGCGCACCGCGGCGCTGGTGGTCACGCCGGGGGCCCGCGGCGCGTTCATGCCGAGGTTTTTTCGCCTTGGGCTGAGAGCCGGCGAGAGGTCTCGTCGTCCCGATAGAACAGCACCGGCTTGGTCTCGACCTTGACGGTACCCTCCCTGGCCCGCGCGGTGATCTCGGTGATCAAAGCGTGGTGAGGCGATTTGTCGCAAACAGGATCGGCGTTGGCCGCCTCGCCGGTGACGAGATAGGCCTGGCAGCGGCAGCCGCCGAAGTCGCGGCTTTTCTCGGGGCAGCTGCGGCAGGGCTCGCGCATCCACTCGTCGCCGCGATAGCGGTTGAAGCCGGGCGAGTCGCGCCAGATCCAGCCGAGGTCGTGGCGGCGCACGCTCGGGAACTCGAGGCCGGGCAGCATGCGCGCCTCGTGGCAGGGAAGCGCGACGCCGTCGGCGCTCACGCACAGGAACACCGAGCCCCAGCCGTTCATGCACGCCTTCGGCCGGTTGGCGTGGTAGTCCGGCACCACGAAGAAAATCTTCATCCGCTCGCCCATGCGGGCGCGGAACGCGTTGGTGGCCTCTTCGGCGCGCTCGAGCTGCGCGCGCGACGGCAGCAGCGACTCGCGGTTGGCGTAAGCGAAGCCGTAGTACTGCGTGTTGGCGAGCTCGACGTAGTCGGCTTCGAGCTCGGCCGCCATGTCCAGGATCTGGCCGACATGGTCGATGTTCAGGCGGTGCAGCACGACGTTGAGCACCATCGGATAGCCGTGCGCCTTCACCATCTTCGCCACCCGGCGCTTGAGCTCGAAGGTGCGCGTGCTCGACAGGAAGTCGTTCATCTCGCGCGTCGAGTCCTGGAACGACACTTGGATGTGGTCGAGGCCGGCCTCCTTCAGCGCCGCGATGCGCCGCTCGTTGAGCCCGACCCCCGAGGTGATGAGATTCGAGTAGTAGCCCAGGCGCCGCGCCTCGGCGGCGAGCGTTTCCAGGTCGTCGCGCATCAAGGGTTCGCCGCCCGAGAAGCCGAGCTGCGTCGCGCCGAGCTCTCGCGCCTCGCGTAGCACGCGGATCCACTCCTCGGTGGAAAGCTCCTCCATGTACCGCGTGTAGTCGACCGGGTTCGAGCAGTACACGCAGTGCAGCGGACAGCGGTAGGTCAGCTCCGCGAGGAGCCAGAGCGGCGGTCCGGGTTCAGGCCGGGCGGACACGCAGCCATCCCTTGTCGCGCGCATGCGCGAGAAATTCGGTCACGTCGCGACGCAGGTCGACGCCCGGGAAGGCGCGCTCCAGATCGGCGACGATGGCCGACACCGGCGAGGCGCCGTCGACGCGCTTGAGGATCTCGCCCGCGCTGCCGCCGAGCTTCACCATGCCCTCGGGGTAGAGCAGCACGTAGGCCTTCTGCGCCGCTTCCCACTGGAACCGGTAGTGGCCCGCGAGCTCGAAAATCGTGTCTTCACTCATTGCCGATCCCATAGGCGATCTGCATGGCATCCAGCATGCTCCAGAGGATGTCGAGCTTGAACTGCAGAATCTCCAGCGCCCGCTCCTGTTGCTCGCGGGTGCCGAAATGCTCGAGCGTCACTTCCAGGCCGTGCTCGACGTCGCGGCGCGCCTCGGCCAGGCGGCCGCGGAAGTACGCGTAGCCCGAGGCATCGATCCAGGGATAGTGCTGCGGCCAGCCGGCGAGCCGCTCCTTGTGGATCTCGGGCGCGAAGAGCTCGGTGAGCGAGGCGCACACCGCCTCCTGCCATGGCGCGCGGCGGGCGAAGTTGACGTACGCGTCGACGGCGAAGCGCACGCCCGGAAGCACGTGCTTGAGCGAGGTGACCTCCTCGCGGGGAAGACCCACCGCCTCGCCAAGGCGCAGCCACGCCTCGATGCCGCCCTCGCTTCCCTGCGCGCCGTCGTGGTCGAGGATGCGCTGGATCCAGCGCCGGCGCTGGTCGCGCTCGGGCATGTTGGCGAGGATGGCCGCGTCCTTGATCGGAATGCTCACCTGGTAGTAGAAGCGGTTCAGCACCCAGCCCTGCACCTGCGCCCGGGTGCAGCGGCCGCTGTTCATGGCGACGTGGAACGGGTGATGGATGTGGTAGCGATCGCCCTTGGCGCGCAGCTTCTGCTCGAATTCTGCTTTGGTCCACGGATTCAAAGCTCGATTTCCATTCCGTCGTAGGCCACTTCGATGCCAGCAGCGTCGAGGACGGCGCGCTCGGGCGAATCCTCGTCCAGGATCGGGTTGGTGTTGTTGATGTGGATGAGGATCTTGCGCGCGGCGAGGGGCTTCAGCACCTCGAGCATGCCGCCGGCGCCGGATTGCGGCAGATGCCCCATGTCGCGTGCGAGCTTCTTCGAGACGCCGAGGCGGACGAGCTCGTCCTCGGTCCAGAACGTGCCGTCGAGCATCACGCATTCGGCCTCGGCGAGGAAGGGCCGCAAGTGCGGCTCGATCTCGCCCAATCCCGGCGCGTAGAAGAGCGAGCGCCGCGTGCGGGCATCCACCACCCGCACGCCGATGTTGTCGCCGGGGCGCGGGTCGTTGCGATGCGGAGAATAGGGCGGCGGCTTGCTCTTGAGCGGCACCGCGGTGAACGACAGCGCTTCGGCACCCGCGATGCGGAAGGTGGCGCCCGGGTCCGGCGCGATCGCATGCCAGTCCACGCCGCAGAAGTGCTCGAGCACGCCGAAGACCGGATTTCCACGCGTCAGGTCCTCGCGCACCTGCGGCGTGCAGTACACCGAAAGCCTGCCGCCCTCGCGCAGCATCAGGAGCCCGGTGGTGTGGTCGATCTGCGCATCGATGAGGACGATCGCGCGCACCGCGGTGTCGCGGATCGCGCGCCCGGGCTGGAGCCGCGGGAAGGCACGCAACTGCGAGAGCACGTCGGGCGAGGCATTGAACAGGATCCAGTCCGTGCCGTCGGCCGACATGGCGATGGAGGACTGCGTCCGCGGCCGCACCCGGATCGTGCCCTTGCGCACGCCGTCGCAGTTGCGGCAGTTGCAGTTCCATTGCGGGAGGCCGCCTCCGGCAGCCGACCCGAGCACCCGTATCTGCATAAAAAGCAAGGCCCCTTGCGGGGCCCTGGTCTCGGTACCGGCCGGGTTAGCGGCTGGCGATGTACATCGTCACCTCGAAGCCGAAACGCATCTCGGTGTATTCAGGCTTGGTCCACATGTGTGTCTCCTGAGTGGAAAGGCGCCCGGCGTGGCCGTGCTCCCTCCCAATGGACATTATGGTCCATAGCGCCTCGGCCCGTGGCCGGCGGTTCCGCAAAATCATGATTTTCATGAGGCTGCGGCCGATAATGGCCTCCGCGTGAACCCCGCCGACTTGACCCTCTACCCGCCGCTCGAGCCTTTTTCGGAGCAGCAGCTCGCCGTGGGCGGGCCGCACGTGCTGTACGTCGAGCAGTGCGGAAACCCTGCGGGCTTCCCGGCGATCTTCCTCCACGGCGGCCCTGGCAGCCAGGTTAGGCCGGTGCACCGGCGCTTCTTCGATCCGCAGTTCTATCGCGTGGTCCTCTTCGACCAGCGGGGCTGCGGACGCTCGACTCCGCGCGGGTGCATCGAGGAGAACACGACCGGGCGGCTCGTCGAGGACATCGAGGTTCTGCGCGATCGACTCGGTCTTGAGCGCGTGATGCTCTTCGGCGGCTCCTGGGGTGCCACGCTGGCGCTGGCGTACGCAGAAGCCCATCCGGAGCGAGTGGCGGCCATGATCCTGCGCGGGGTGTTCCTCGGCAGCCGGGAAGAGATCGACGGGTATCTCGGCGGCCTTCGGGAGCGGGTGCCGCGGGCGTGGCAGGTCCTGGCGGAAGGCGCCGGTGCGGACGTGTTGCGGCACTACCATCGCCTCGTCAGCCGAGACGATGCCGCGGCGGCGGAGCGCTGGGTCGCCTACGAGGACGAGGTGATGCGCCAGGACGCGGGGGAGGCCGCTGGCGCGGCTGGGGGACCGCAGGATCGGGCGGCGGCGCTCGCCCGAGCGCGGATCCAGCTGCACTACCTCGCGCACGACTGCTTTCTCAGCGCCGGCGACCTGCTCGCAGGTCTTCCACGGATCGGTGAGGCGCGTGTGCTGATCGTACAGGGGGCTCAGGACCGCGTGTGCCCGCCCAAGGCGGCGCGCGAGGTCGCTGCGCGGTTGCCGCAATCGGAACTGCGCATCATCCAGGAGGGCGGCCACTCTGCCACCGGAGCGGCGATCGCCGCGGCGCTGCGGCAGGCCGCGGACGACCTGCGCGCTTCGCTACCGGACCTGGCATGAGCCTGCGCCTGCGCATCAACCTGGTGATCACGCTGGTGACGGTCGCGTTCACCCTGGCGATGGTGTACGAGATGGTGAACGACCTCCGCAGCTCGGTGCGGGAGGAAACCGAGTCGACCACCCGCGTCGCGGTACAGCTCGTCGAGACCGTCGTGGCGGGGGTTTACCTCGAGCCTGGCCCAACGCAGCGCACCGAGGCGCTGCGCACCTTGCTGCAGCGCGTCGGACGCGTGCGCGGCAACGACATTCGCTTCCACGACGCGACCGGGGCGCTGCTCTACCAGTCGCCGCCGCCGACCTATCAATCCGGCAAGCGGGTGCCGGAGTGGTTCGGCGCCCTGATCCGCCCGGAGGTCGCCGAGGCACGCTTCAAGCTGCCCGGCGCCGAAATCGTGGTGACGCCCGACGCGTCGCGCTCGATCGTCGAGGCCTGGGACGACCTGCAGAGCTTTGCGCTGCTCGCGCTCGCCTTCCTCGTGCTGGTGAACGCGGCAGTCTTCTGGCTCCTCAACCGCGCGCTCAAGCCGCTGCCGCGGATCCTGGACGCCCTGGCCGAGCTCACGCACGGCCGTTTCCACGTGCGTCTTCCCGCTTTTCATCCCCAGGAGTTCGACGCGATCAGCCGCGGCTTCAACCGCATGGCGCAGGCGCTCGAGGAGAGCCTGGCGCAGAACCGCCAGCTCGCGCTGGTGGCGCAGCAGTCGAGCGATGCGCTGATCATCAGCGATCTCTCGGGGCGCATCACGTATTGCAACGCGGCCGCGGAGCGGCTGCTCGGCTACGCGCAGCAGGAGCTCGTCGGCAGCCCGGCGGCCCTGATCGCGCCGCCCGAGCGCCACGAGGAGCTGCGCGCGCAGCTCGAGTCGATCGGGCGGCGCGCTCCGGTCGAGCTCGCCGAGAGCCAGCGCCTGACGAAGGGCGGGCGCGTGCTCGACGTGGCGCTGTCCGCCGCGCCGCTGGTGGATCCGGCGGCCGACCGGGTGATCGGCGAAATCTGCAGCATGCGCGATATCACCGAGCACAAGCGCATGCAGGCGGCCGAGCGCGAGCTGGAGCAGAACCGCAAGCTCACGGCGCTGATCCAGTCGCGGCTCGAGGACGAGCGGCGCGCCATCGCCCGGGAGCTGCACGACGAGCTGGCCCAGTGCGTGACGGCGATCAAGACCATCGGCACGGCGATCGCGGCCCGGGCCGGCGAAGCGACGCCGGACGTGCGCGACAACGCCAACACGATCGTGTCGGTGGCTGCGCGCATCTACGACGTCGTCCACGGGATCATGCGGCGCCTGCGGCCGAGCGGGCTGGACGATCTCGGCCTCGCGGAGACGCTGCGCGACGCGGTGGCGACCTGGTCCCAGCGCTACCCGCGGGTACGCTGGGAGCTCGAGCTGTCGGGCGATCTCGAGAGCCTCGGCGAGGCGCTCAACATCACCGTCTATCGCATCGTGCAGGAGGCCCTGACCAACGCCGTGCGGCACGCCGAGGCCCGCCGCATCGGCGTCTCGGTGCAGCGCACCCGCGCCGACGGCTTCGCGGATGCGGTCGTGGTGCGCGTGCGCGACGACGGCAAGGGCCTCGCCGAAGCCGCCGCGGCGCAGAACGGCCGCTTCGGTGTCGCGGGGATGCGCGAGCGCGTGCAGGCCTTCGGCGGCTGCTTTTCGATCGCAGGCGCGGCGGGCGAGGGCGTCACGGTGCGCGCCGTGCTCCCGGCGGCGAGCGCCGAGCGCGCGGCGCACTAGGGCGTGAGCAGGCCGGCCCGCATGGCGATGAGCGCGAGCTCGGCCGAGTTCGCCGCGCCGAGCTTCTGCTTGATGTTGTAGAGATGCGTGCCGACGGTGCTCGGGCTGAGCGACAGGACCGCGGCGATCTCCTGGACCGACTGGCCGCTGGCGAGCGCGATGAAGACCTTGAACTCCTTTTCGCTCAGGGTATCGAGCGGCTCCGGCGTCACCCGCTGCGCGGCGAGCTGCTCCGCGATCTGCGGCTCGAGGAAGCTCCCGCCCTGGTGGACCTGGCGGATCGCCTCGATCAGCGCCTCGGCCGCGGCTCGCTTGGTCAGGTAGCCCGCGGCGCCCGCCTTGAGCGTGCGCCGGGCGTGCATCGCGTCCTCGTGGGCCGACAGCACAAGGACCCGCGCGCCGGGCACCCTGGCGAGGATGCGCCGCACCGCCTCGAGCCCGCCGATGCCGGGCATCGAGATGTCCATGACCACGACGTCGGGCCGCGCTTCCTCGACGGTGCGCACCGCGTCCTCGCCGCTCGCCGCCTCGGCGACCACGCGCATGTCGGGAGCGCCGTCGACGAGGAGCCGAAACCCCATGCGCACGACCGCGTGGTCGTCGACCAGCATGACGTCGATCCGGGATCCGGGCATCGGGCGATGCTACCAAGCTTCATCTCCGCCGAGGCGCATCGCAGTCGCGCAGGCGCACGGCTTCGATGCGCTGGTCGAAAGTCATGTTCTTGCCACCCATCTTGACCTCGAGGGTTCCGGCGACGCGCCCGCCCGCGGCCTCGAGCTGCGCCGACCCGCTCGCGGTCTCGACGTTGGCGCAAACCAGCCGATAGGCGGCGCGCGTGCCGCTGCGGCGCTCGTCGTCGAGACGGCAGCCTTCGAGCGACGGATGGCGCAGGACGGGAAAGAGGGACCCGGCCTCGTCGAGCCGCAGGCAGCGTTGCTCCCGGGCGACGGCGTAGCGCAGGTTTTCCTCCAGGTGGGGCATGACGGTCTGCGCGGTGATTTCGTACAGACCCGGCTCTTCGAGACTCGGCTCGCCCGCGTAACCGCTCGCGCATGCGGCGCCGAAGAGCAGCGATGCTGCGATGCGCCGCGCGGCCAGCCGCAGGCTGTCCCAAAACGGAACACATGCCGACGCCGGCGCGGGGCAGATGCCGGCGGATCGATCGACGCGTTGCCTTGGCGGGCGCCTCGGGTGCAAGATGCTCGCGGTCGACTTGTCCGATGCAGCGCAAACGGGAGATGTCACGATGAGCAATGTCAAGATACACCCGCAGGTGGATGGTGGCCTCAAGCCCGCGGCGGCCGGTTTCTCAGGCGGGACGCTGTGGTGCAACTGCGCGCAGAACCGGGTCCAGGTGGCGATCGGGACGCAGGCCGCGCACAACCACGTCTGCGGCTGCACCAAGTGCTGGAAGCCGAAGGGCTCGCTGTTCTCGCAGGTCGCGGTCGTGCCGCGCGACAAGCTCAGCGTCGAAGCGAACGGCCAGAAGCTCGCGATCGTCGATCCCAAGGCGACGATCCAGCGTTATGCCTGCAAGGAATGCGGCGTGCACATGTACGGGCGCATCGAGAACAAGGGCCATCCGTTCTACGGCCTCGACTTCATCCACACCGAGCTTTCGAAGGAGCAGGGCTGGCAGCCCGCGCAGTTCGCCGCCTTCGTCTCGTCGATCATCGAGTCCGGCGCCGATCCCGCCAACATGGGCGCGGTGCGAAGCAGGCTGAAGGAGCTCAAGCTCGAGCCCTATGACTGCCTGTCGCCGGCGCTGATGGACGCGATCGCGACGCACACCGCCAAGGCTTCCGGCGCTCTGGCGCGGTAATCCATGGACGTCCGCGCAGCGGTCGCGCACAAGGCGGGCGCGCCCTTAACGATCGAGACCGTGCAGCTGCAGGGCCCGAAGGCGGGCGAAGTGCTGGTCGAGATCAAGGCCACCGGGATCTGCCACACCGACGAGTTCACCCGTTCGGGCGCCGATCCCGAAGGCCTGTTCCCGGCGATCCTCGGCCACGAGGGCGCGGGGATCGTGGTCGACGTCGGCCCGGGAGTCAGCTCGCTCAAGAAGGGCGATCACGTGATCCCGCTCTACACGCCCGAGTGCCGCCAGTGCAAGTCGTGCCTGTCCGGAAAGACCAACCTGTGCACGGCGATCCGGGCCACGCAGGGCAAGGGCCTGATGCCCGACGGCAGCAGCCGCTTTTCCCTCGGCGGGAAGCAGGTCTTCCACTACATGGGCTGCTCGACGTTCGCGAACTACACGGTGCTGCCCGAGATCGCGCTGGCGAAGATCCGCGAGGACGCGCCCTTCGACAAGGTCTGCTACATCGGCTGCGGCGTGACCACCGGCATCGGCGCGGTGATCAATACCGCGAAGGTCGAACCGGGCGCGAACGTGGTGGTGTTTGGCCTGGGCGGCATCGGCCTTAACGTGGTGCAGGGCGCGCGCCTGGTCGGCGCCAACAAGATCATCGGCGTCGACCTGAATCCCGCGCGCAAGGCGCTCGGCGAGAAGTTCGGCATGACGCACTTCGTCAACCCGAAGGAGGTGGGCGGCGATCTGGTGGCGCACCTCGTGGAGCTCACCGGAGGCGGCGCCGACTACAGCTTCGAGTGCATCGGCAACGTCGACGTGATGCGCCAGGCGCTCGAGTGCTGCCACCGCGGCTGGGGTGTGTCGGTGATCATCGGGGTCGCCGGCTCGGGTCAGGAGATCAAGACGCGCCCGTTCCAGCTCGTCACCGGCCGGGTGTGGAAGGGCACCGCCTTCGGTGGCGCCAAAGGCCGCCGCGACGTGCCGAAGATCGTCGACTGGTACATGGAAGGCAAGATCAACATCGACGACCTCATCACGCACAAGCTGAAGCTCGGGGACATCAACGAGGGGTTCGACCTGATGCACGCGGGAAGGTCGATCCGCGCGGTGGTGGTGTACTGAACAGCGTCTCGAAAAACCGATGCTTTGGGGGCGTCCAGGCGGTCTATAGCCACGAGTCCCGGGAAACCGGGACCCCCATGCGCTTCGGCGTGTTCCTCCCGCCGCAGGCCGAGGCGGGCGCGGTGCCGGTGCTCTACTGGCTCTCGGGGCTCACCTGCACCGAGGAGAACTTCATCGTCAAGGCGGGCGCGCAGCGCGTCGCCGCCGAACTCGGACTCGCGCTCGTGGTGCCGGACACCAGCCCGCGCGGCCTCAAGCTTCCCGGCGAGAGCGAGAGCTACGATTTCGGGCTGGGGGCGGGCTTTTACGTCGACGCCACCCAGGCGCCGTGGTCGCGCGGCTATCGCATGTATTCGTATGTTGCCAAGGAGCTACCCGCCCTGATCGAATCGTCTTTTCCGGTCGATCCGAAGAGGAGCGCGATCTTCGGTCACTCCATGGGCGGGCACGGCGCGCTGACCGTGGCGCTGAAAAATCCGGGGCAGTACAGCTGTGTTTCGGCGTTCGCGCCGATCTCGTCGCCGATGCGCTGCCCCTGGGGCGAGAAGGCGCTGACCGGGTACCTCGGATCCGATCGCGCCGCGTGGCGTGAATACGATTCGACTGCGCTGATCGAAGCGCGCGGCTGGCGCGGGCCGCCGCTCCTCGTCGACCAGGGCACCAGCGACCAGTTCCTGGAAAGCCAGCTCAAGCCGGAGCTGCTCGAGGAAGCCTGCGCGCGTGCCAGGGTGCCGCTCGAGCTTCGCCGGCAGGCCGGCTACGACCACAGCTACTTCTTCATCGCCACCTTCATCGAGGATCACCTTCGGTACCACGCCCGCAACCTCGGCGCCTCCAGGAGCTGAGGCTCGCCCGCGGCGTCAGTGGCCTGGATCCTTGGCCGGCCACGCGATGCGCAGCCGGTGCATCTTGCGGTACACGGCGTTTCGGCTGACGCCGAGATTGCGCGCGACGTGGCTGATGTTGCCGTGCTCCTGTTCGAGCTCGCGCAGCAGCGCCGCGCGCTCGGCGCGGGCGAGCGCGTTCAGCCCCTCGGCGGTCGGCTCGGGCTCGACGATGCGCGCGCCGAGGCTGTAGTCCGCGGGCAGGTCCGCCACGTCGAGCCGTTCGCTCGAGCGCAGCGCGATCATCGCACGCAGGGCATTGCGCAGCTGGCGCAGGTTGCCGGGCCAGCGCTGCACGCACAGCGCCTCGATCAGGGACTCGCTGAGCGAGACCGACGGCGTGTCCGCCGCCTCCTGCGCGAAGACGTGCCGGATGAGCGCGCGCTTGTCGGCGCGCTCGCAGAGGCGAGGCAGCGTGAGCGCGAGGCCCTGCAGCCGGTAGAACAGGTCCTCGCGGAACTCCTTGCGGCGGATCCGCGGCTCGAGGCTGGCGGCGCTCGCGGCGATGAGGCGCACGTCGTCCGCGCGCCGCTCGCCGGACGCCGCGGCCTCGCGGTGCTCCAGGACGTGGAGCAGCCGCGCCTGCAGCGTGACCGGCAGCTCGCCGACATCGTCGAGGAACAGCGTTCCGCCCTTGGCCTGCGCGAGCGCGCCCTGCATCAGCTCCTCCGAAAGCTCGCCGCAGCTCACCGCGACGAACGGGGCTGACGCGCGCTCGCCCGCCGCATGGAGCGCGCGCGCGAAGAACTCCTTCCCGGTCCCGGTTTCCCCGACCAGGAGGATCGGCAGGGCGCGTGCGGCCACCCGTTTCGCGGCGCGGATGCTGCGCGCCATGACCGGGTCGCCGAAATCGAGCTCGTCGAGCGGGCTCGAGTGCGGTGCCGGCGCCGCGGCGGCGGGGTGCGCGGGCGGCACGGTGCGCGCCGTGCCCTGCGCCGATTCGGGCTCCTGCGCCAGGGCGAAGAAGCGCCCGCCGTGGCGCATCTCGTAGACCGGAAGCGGGTGGAACGACTTCTTGCGGCAGCGGCCGAGCAGCGCCGGCAGCGAGATGTTGAACACCCGCTCGAGGGGCGCACCGCTCATCAGGTCCGCCGCCTGCTTGCAGCCGAGCTGGAAGAGGGCGTTGCGGTCGACCGCGGCGATCCTGCCTTCGGCATCGAATGCGAGCATCCCTTCGCTCGACGTTCCGACCAGCTCGGGACGGCTGTGGAAGCGCACCACGAAGGCGTCGCGGAACCGGTGCAGGAACAGGCGCTTCTCGATCGCCTGCGCCGAGAGGTTCACCAGCACCAGCGTGTGCTGCTGCGCGCGATCGGACTCGCCTGAGGCGTCGAGCACCGCCGCCAGCTCGCCCGCAGGATCGAATATGGGCGCGGCGCAGCAGGTGAGCCCGGTGTTGCGCGCGAGGAAGTGCTGGTCGCGATGCACGATGAGGGGCGTGCGCTCGGCGAGGCAGGTCCCCATGCCGTTGGTGCCGCCGTGGCGCTCGCTCCACACGCCGCCGGGCACGAGACCGGCGCGCGCCGCCGCGTGCCGGAAGCTCGGATCGCCGTAATGGGAGAGCAGCACGCCGTCGCGGTCGGTGAGGATGATCGAGTGGCCCGAGCCGGCGAGCTGGCGGTGCAGATTCGCCATTTCGGTGTCGGCAAAGGAGAGGAGCTCGAGGCTCTGCTCCTTGCGCGCGAGCAGCTCCTGATTCGAGACGACCGCGGGCTCGCGGCTCGACTCGGGGTCGAGGCCGTATTCGTCCAGGCAGCGCAGCCACGAGCGCTTCACGTGCTCGGGCGCGGTCGCATTGCGCGACGCGCCGCGAGTCACGGACTGCACCAGACGCGAATGGCTTCCATCCGTGAGCATGGGGTCCCCTCTGCCGAACATAGTATGCGCCTTCCGCGGCGTGGTCAGGGGCGTCTTCTGCTTGCCGGGGGGGCGTCCCACTCGATGGCAGGGTCGCCTTCGAGCTCGCGCCGCTCCAAGGCGAGGTAGGCGTGATGCACATTGCGCGGATGCAGCGTCTCGTAGAGCGCCCAGCGACGGTATTCGCCGACCCGAACCTTTCTTGGCGCTTCCAGCAGGCTCATGCCCGCAACATAGGCTTGCTGCGTGCGGCTTTGGAGTGCAGCGAGATAAGCTGCGACCTTGGCCAAGCTGGCGGGGGGGCCGGGCGGGCCGTGCGCAGGGACCACGGTGCGCGCAGGCAGGGCGGCGAGGCGGCCCAAAGCCTTTATCCATACGTCCAACGCGCCGCTCCCGGTATCGGGAATGCGGCCGAAGCTCGCGAGGCCTCCGGCGAAAAGCACGCCCGATTCGGGGTCCCAGACGGCGATGCTGCCCGGGGCGGCCGCGCCATCGGCGTCGATGAGCTCGAGCCTGCGCCCGGCCAGCAAAAGGGTCTGCGAGCCGCGGACGACGCGGTCCGGGCGCGGCACGCGAGTACCGGCCATGAGATCCTCGCCGAGGGTTTTGCGGCGCTGGGCGAGGCAGCGCTCGCAGCGCTCGGCGATCAGCCGCGCGGCGGCCTCGTGGGCCAGCACCGGCGCGCCGCGTTCCTGGAGCACGGCGGCGCCGAAGATCGCCTCGTCCATCGGCCATGTAAGAACTACAAGAGCGAGCGGCTTTCCGGTGCGGGCGCGAATGACGCGGAGCATGTGCTCGGCGAATCCGGCGGAGAGGCCGCTGTCGATCACGATCACGCCCTCCGCGGCGACGATGAACCCCTGATTGGCGACATGGCCGCCGTTCGCCGGGCTCGCCTCTTCACGCGCGCCCACGAAGACGTACACGCCTTGTCCGAGGTCGAGCGGCTCGGGATAGGGCGCCGCGTGCCCCGTCGATGCGATGACCACCGCGGCAAAAACGGCCAGCGCGCGTGCTAGCATGAGCTATGCGTTTCTCGCTTGCAGCTGTGCGTTTCTCGCCTGCATTGGCGCTCTCGCTCGCGGCGATGGGAGCGAGCGCGAATGACTATCCGACTTCGGGCCGGGTCGAGTTCGTCCTCGAGTGCATGCAGAGGAACGCGGGCAAGCAGGAGTTCGTCTACAAGTGCGCCTGCGTGATCGACGAGATTGCCCAGAAATACTCCTACGATGATTTCGTGGAAGCCGCCACCGCCGCACGCTACCAGAGCCTCGGCGGCGAGCGCGGCGGACTGTTCCGCGACCCGCCGCAAACCCGGGAGCTCGCGAAGCGCTTCACGCAGGTCCAGGGCGAGGCGATGAAGCGCTGCGACGTGCCGCGCTGACTAGGGCGCCGGCCGCTCCGGTACGCGGCTTGCGCCACGCGCAACCGCCACGGCGGTCGCGAAGCGGAGGTCTTTGGTGTCGATCACCTCGGCCTTCAGCTCCCCCGGCGCGCGCGGCACGAAGTAGAAGCGGAAGTAGGGGTTCTCGCTGATCGAGAAATCGACCTCGGCCGCGAACACGGGCTTGCCCGCGTAGCTCACCTTGACTGAACGCACGAAGTACGCCGGCGTGTACAGCCGCGTCACCTGATCCATGGCGAGCCCCGAGTGGTTGGGATGGCTCACCATGAGCTGCGCCGCGACCGGCTCGCCATAGGCGCCGGCGCCGTCCACGGCGAGGCGCATGCGGCCGATGCGGCCGGCCGCTGCCGGGTCGCCGCCCGCCGGCGCCGAGCAGCCGCCGGAGGCCTTCACGAAGCGCGCCTGCGCGGCGAGCGAGCCGTCGGAGAGCTCGGCCACCGCCCGCACGTAGCTGTACTGCTCCACGCGGATGCGCGTCTCGACGTCGGCGCGGCCGCTCTCTGGAGTGAGGTCGATCAGCGCCGCGATCGGCGAGGGGTTGTTGTCGACGATGAGGTAGAGGCGCCTGATGTAGCGCGCGGGACTCTGCAATGCCTTCGCGCGAATTGCGATCGGCACCACGGCGCCGTCCTCGGCGCGCACCGGGGCGATGAGCTCCAAAGCGTCCGCGGACATCGGACGGTTCGCGAACAGCGAGCTCTTGAGCTTGATCCAGATCTCGGTCTCCGGATCGGGCAGATCGCTCGCGCGCGGTTGGGACGCAGCGTCGCGAGCGACGCCGGCGCTCGAAAGGGCCAGCGCTGCGCACAGGAGAAAGCGCGGGAGCACGATGTTGATGACGCTACTCCTTCCGTTCTAGCACTGCCAACCCGGAAACTGCGGCGACTGCGACACAGCTGAACACCCGAGTGTTCGCTTTCGGAACAATCGCAGCGCAGCACGAAGAAGCGCATTTCGTCGCAAGCGTTCCATCGTCGTGCGACGCGTTCAGTTTTGACGATGGCGAGCGTATATTAAGTCGGTCAAGCGTGATCGCAAGTCGTGCTGTTCTCGAGGAGGGAAAAAATGGCAATGAAATTCGGGTACACGTTGAGCGCGCTGGTGGGTTGCGTGCTCGTTTCGAGCGCGTTCGCCAACGACGATGTCATCAAGCAGAGCGGGAACGCCAGGCAGTGGGCCATGCAGGCGGGCAACATGCAGAACCACCGCTACAGCGGGCTCAAGCAGATCACGAAGGACAACGTCAAGAACCTGCGCGTGGCGTGGACCTTCTCGACCGGCGTGCTGCGCGGCCACGAGGGCGGGCCGCTGGTGATCGGCGACATGCTCTACATCCACAGCCCGTTCCCGAACAAGGTGTTCGCGATCGGGCTGGAGGACCAGCAGATCAAGTGGAAGTACGAGCCCAAGCAGGATCCGTCGGTGATTCCGGTGATGTGCTGCGACACCGTGAACCGCGGCCTCGCCTACGCCGAGGGCAAGATCTTCCTGCAGCAGGCCGACACCACGCTGGTCGCGCTCGATGCGAAGACCGGCAAGGAACTGTGGAAAGTCAAGAACGGCGATCCCAAAAAGGGCGAGACGAACACCAACGCGCCGCACATCTTCAAGAACAAGGTGATCACCGGTATTTCCGGCGGCGAGTTCGGCGTGCGCGGCTTCGTCGCCGCCTATGACATCAATACCGGCAAGCAGGTATGGAAGGCGTTCAGCACCGGGCCCGACAACGAGATGCTGATGGATCCGGAAAAGACGATGGCCTGGACCGACGGCAAGATGGCGCCGGTCGGCAAGGACTCGTCGCTCAAGACTTGGCAGGGCGACCAGTGGAAGATCGGCGGCGGCACCACCTGGGGCTGGTACAGCTACGATCCGAAGCTGAATCTCATGTACTACGGCTCGGGCAATCCGAGCACCTGGAACCCGGTACAGCGTCCGGGCGACAACAAGTGGTCGATGACGATCTGGGCGCGCGACGTCGATAGCGGCCAGACGAAGTGGGTCTACCAGATGACGCCGCACGACGAGTGGGATTTCGACGGGGTCAACGAGATGATCCTGGCCGACGGGGTCAACGTGAAAGGCAAGCCGCGCAACGTGCTGGTGCACTTCGACCGCAACGGCTTCGGCTACACGCTGGACCGCGCGACGGGCGAGCTGCTGGTTGCCGAAAAGTACGACCCGAAGGTGAACTGGGCCACCAACGTCGACATGAAGACAGGGCGTCCGCAGGTCGTCAAGCAGTACAGCACGCGGGCGCAGGGCCAGGACGTGAACACCAAGGGCATCTGCCCCGCGGCGCTCGGCACCAAGGATCAGCAGCCGGCGGCGTTCAACCCGGCCAACAAGCTGTTCTACGTGCCGACCAACCACGTCTGCATGGACTACGAGCCGTTCAAGGTCGAGTACACCGCGGGCCAGCCGTATGTCGGCGCCACGCTCTCGATGTACCCGGCGCCGGGAAGCCACGGCGGCATGGGCAACTTCATCGTGTGGGATGCCGGTACAGGCAAGATCGTGCAGTCCAAGCCCGAGAAGTTCTCGGTGTGGAGCGGCGCCCTCGTCACCGCCGGCGGCGTCGCCTGCTACGGCACGCTCGAAGGCTACGTGAAGTGCGTCGACGCCAACGACATCAGCAAGGAGCTGTACAAGTTCAAGACGCCCTCGGGGATCATCGGCAACCTGAACACCTGGGAATACAAGGGCAAGCAGTACATCGGCGTGCTCTCGGGCATCGGCGGCTGGGCCGGGATCGGCATGGCGGCCGGCCTCGAGAAGGACACCGACGGCCTCGGCGCCGTAGGCGGATACAGGGAGCTGAACAAGTACACCCAGCTCGGCGGCGTCCTGACCGTATTTGCGTTGCCGTAGCGCGCGGCTGTACGATCGCCGGAAAGGGCTGGCGTCCCCAGGGGTGCCAGCCTTTTTTGTTTCGAAAGGACTGCGCGACGTGAAAAAGACAGCATGGCTCGCGGGCGCCGCGTTGGCGCTCGCAACGCTCGGCGGCGGGGCGAACGCGGCCGACGACCCGCCTTACAAGGTGGCGGACGGCAACAAGGTCGACAAGGCCACGCTGGAGGGCTGGCGCACCTGGCGCGCCCTCGCGTGCGAGCGCTGCCACGGCGCGAAGCAGGAAGGGCTGGTCGGACCGTCGCTGCTTGAGTCCCTGCGGCGTTTGTCCAAGGACGAGTTCAAGGAGACGCTGATGAAGGGGCGTCCCGAGAAGGGCATGCCCAACTTCGACGCCAGCAAGATGGTCACGGAGAACCTCGACGGGCTCTATGCCTATCTGAAGGGCCGCTCCGACGGCGCGATCCAGCCCGGCCGGCTGGAAGAGCTGAAGTGAACGTCCGGGGCCGCGCGCTCCTCACCGGAGCCGCGATCCTCCTCCTCCCCTGGACTGGGCTCTCCCAGCAGGCCGGGCCGGGCGCCGACAAGGTGCTGCGGGTCTGCCAGGATCCGAACAACCTGCCGTTCTCCAACCGCGCCGGCGAAGGCTTCGAGAACAAGATCGCCGAGCTCTTCGCGGCCGAGCTCGAGTGGAAGCTCGAGTACACGTGGTTCCCGCAGCGCATGGGCTTCATCCGCAACACGCTGCGCGGGCGCGAGCCCGACAGCGACCGATTCAAGTGCGATCTCGTGCTGGGCGTGCCGGTGGGCTTCGAGCTCGCGGCGACCACCAAGCCCTACTACCGCTCCACTTACGCGCTCGCGTATGTGAAGGGGAGGGGGCTCGACGCCGTAAAGGCGCCCGAGGACCTGATCAAGCTCGACCCGGCCAAGCTGAAATCGCTCAAGCTCGGCGTGATCGGCCAGACGCCGCCCGTCGACTGGCTGCTGAAGCACGGCCTCTTCGACCAGGCGGTTCCTTACCAGATCCAGTCTGGCGACCCCGAGCGCTATCCCGGCGAGATCATCGAGAAGGATCTGGTAGCCGGCGCGCTCGACGTCGCGTTCGTGTGGGGACCGATTGCCGGGTATTTCGCCAAGCGCGCGACCGGTGCCGGTGTCGCCGTCGTTCCCTTCGCCCCGGACCCGGGAATCCAGTTCGATTTCCGCATCGCCATGGGCGTGCGCTTCGGCGAGCGCGAATGGCGCGATCGCCTCGAGCGGCTGCTCGAGGCGAACCGCGGCCGCATCCAGGCGATTCTTGCTGCGTACGGCGTGCCCCAGCTCGACGACGAGGGGCGGCTGATGCAGATTCCAGCCAAGTAGACGGCCGGCCTAGCCGGCCCGCTCAATCGTCGTCGTCGCGCCCCTGCTCGCCGCCTTTCGGCTCGACGCCCTTGCCGCTGCGGACGAAGCGGCCGTTGATGAAGATGTTGTCCAGGACAGCGAGGCCGACGCCTGCGGTGTCGTTGTTCGCCGTATCGGTGCCTTCATCGAAGATCACGCTGATGCTGCGGATTTTCGCCCCGGCGGGAACCGCCGAGGGGAAGCACTCGGCGCCGCACGCCGTCAAGACAGAGCGTGTACGTGTCCACTGGGCTGGATCCTGCGGCGCCGGCGTCTGCGGAGCGTTCGCGCAACCGACGAAAAAGAACCCGGCATCGGTATCGATCTCGAAGCGCGGAGCGCCCGCGCCGCAATGCCCGCCGTTGCGATAGTCGAACCCGACCGTGAAGTTCGCGTCCACCACCAGTCCTTTCACGCCCTTGACTTCGGCGCCCGCCGCGGAGCAGTCGGCGGTCGGGCCGTTCTTCGACAGGAGCAGCCCGAGATGCGGGTCGCGCTTGTTCGGGTTATCCGCCGGATTGGCCGGGTTGGAATTCTGGCCGCCGTTATCCGGCAGGCCCATGCCGCCGAGCCACGCGGCGGTGACGATGCTGCTGCCAGCCGGAGAGCCGGCAAAGCACTCGCCCGCCTTGCCGACGAAGACGAACGGGTCCGCCTTCAGGCGGGGGCCACGCCCGTGGTCGTCGTCCCCCAGCGCAGTTGCCGGAATACCGAGTGTCATTGCCGCAAAAATGAATGTACGCGCGCGCAACCTCATTTGACCTCCCCGTAACGTCAGACCAGGACCAGCTCTTACGGCCAGTTTGTTCCCCTGCTTTCGGGGGTGTCAACCGCTTGGACTGCGGGATAAAGCGTGGGCTACGGCTTGGCGGCGAAAGCGGATCCCCGAACGCAGATCCGGCCCTTGGCGTCCTGCCAGAGCTTTTGCTCGGCGTGCAGGACGCCGAGCGCGCGCGCCACCGTCTGGAAGTCGTAGCCGGAAAACTTGTCCGCCAGCTCGGTGTAGTAGAGCGGCGTTTTATCTATGAGTCCGAGAATCTTCTGCGCGAGCTCGGCGGCGGCGCCGGACCCGGCGGGCTGCGCGGCGTCGGTCTTGCCGGCAAGGTAGTCGGCGATGCGGGCGCGGTCGGCATAGGCATACGAGATGCGCTCGTAGCGCTCGCGCGGGATCCCTTCGGCGATGGTCGCGTCGATGCCGATCTTGGCGGTCGTCGGCACGACACCCGGCGGAGTGGGCGCGAGGCTCGGATCGAGCGGCTTGCCGCGGGCGTGCGTGACGATCATGACGTCGCGGTCGGCCTGGACCCGCGTCGCGATGGCCCATTCGACTTCTATCGGGTCGAAGACGTCGATGTCGTCGTCGACGACGACCACGTGCTTCAGGTCCATCACGGAAAGCGCCGCGAGCAGCGCGTTCTTGCCCTCGCCAGCCTGCTTGCGGATCGAGATGACCGCGTGCCAGAACGCGCGGCCGCCGAGCGTCACGTTGATGTCCTTCACCTGTACGCCCGCGGTGCGCAGCGCGCGCCGGATCGCCTGATAGCGCGTGGGCGCCGCGAGCCAGGTGTTCTCCCAGGGCATGTGCAGGGCGTAGTAGACCGCGTCGCGCCGCATCAGGACGGCCTTGACGCGCACGTTCGGATTCCAGTGCAGCCCGCCCATCAGGCCGGTGAACTCGCCGAAGCGGCCCTCGGGCTGCGTCCACCCGGTCGGCAGGATCTCCGCCTCGAGCACGATCTCCGCGTCGGCCACGTACGGCAGGTCGATGGTCTCGCACGGCGCGAGCTCGACCGCGGCGCCGCGGATGCCGCCGGTGATCGCCATCTCGTCCATGCCGATCGGGGCGCGGTAGCCCGCCCCCATGATCTCCATCGGGTGCGTGCCGATCGAGATCGAAATCGGGCAGGGCTTGCCCGCCTCGTAGGCGCGCTGCGCGAAGAGACGCATGTTGTTCGGGGTGACGATGTCGATGCCCGTCAGCGCGCGCTCCTTCACCATGAAGCGGTACACGCCGCTGTTCATGCCGTGCTCGGGATCGCGCGCGATGACCACGCCGGCGGTGATCATCGGGCCGCCGTCGTAGATCGAGGACATCGGCACGGGCAGCCGGAAGAGGTCGACCTCGTCGCCGACGAGAACGCGCTCCTTCGTCGCCGACGTCGCGACGCGCCGCGGCGGGATCGGGTGGTCGATGCCATGCTGCAGCTTGGCTTCGATCTCCGCGTAGTCGGCGCAGCCCATCGACATGATGGCGCGGCTGCGCGAGCGGATGAGGCCGGAGACCACCGGCATGTCGTAGCCGACCGGCCGGTGAAAGAACAACGCCTTGTCCGACTGATCGACCAGCGTCGCGATGTGCCGGATGTCGACGCTCTGGCGGATGTCGACCAGCTCGCCGGCCGCGCGCAGCCGCTCGATGAACTCGCGGAAGGTCTCGGTGAAGGGCTCAGCCTTCAGGCTTTTCGCATCGTCGGCTTTCATCGCGTCCTGGTCCAATCCGGCTTTTCACCCTTATGTTACTGCGCGTAGAATGGCCGCGCCCGCCGCAGTGCAGGCGGCATCCTAGAGGGGAGGAAACACGCCATGAAACGCCTGTCTTCGCTTGGTTTAGCGCTACTCGCATTCGCCTTGGCAGTCGCCGGCTGCTCGATGATGCCCAGCATGGACGGCGGCTGGACCACGCTGATCGACGGGACTCCGAAGAGCCTGGATAACTTCAACCGCATCGGCGACGCGAACTGGCGCGTCGAAGACGGAGCGGTCGTGGCCGACCGCGGCAAGGGCGGCTACCTGGTGTCGAAGAACTCGTACAGGGACTTCCAGATCCGCGCCGAGTTCTGGGCCGACCACACGACCAATAGCGGCATCTTCCTGCGCGCGCAGGATCCGAACAAGATCGGCGCGGTCAGCGCCTACGAAGTCAACATCTTCGACCAGCGTCCGGAGCCCAAGTACGGCACCGGCGCCATCGTCGACGTAGCAGAGGTGTCGCCGATGCCGAAGGCCGGCGGCAAGTGGAACACCTACGAAATCACCGCGCGCGGCTCTCAACTGACCGTCGTCCTGAACGGCCAGCAGACTGTCAACGTGAGCAACAGCAAGTTCGCGCAGGGGCCTTTCGCCCTGCAGTTCGGCAACGGGGCCAAGGACGCCCCCGGCGGCGCGATCAAGTTCCGCAAGGTCGAGATCAAGCCGCTCTAAAGTTTCATCCGGTAAAGTGCGCGGATGCCGCTGATCTGCGCCTTCGCCACCTCGCACGCCTACACGTTCCAGGAACCCGAGACCTGGGACGCGCGGCGCGCGCGCTCCAAGGCGAACGTCGAGCGCAAGGCCGGCCGGCCCGCCGCGGACACCGCCGAGGCGCGCGCCGAAACGCTCGAGGACAACCGCGAGCGCTACGCCCGCGTCCGCGATGCGCACCGCTCGATCCGCGAGCGCCTGAGGCGGGCGCGGGCCGACGCGGTCCTCTTGGTCGGCGACGACCAGACCGAGAATTTCGGCCCCGATAACCTGCCGCAGCTCCTCGTGTACACCGGTGGCGACTACGTCGCCGACGACTGGGACCGCAAGCAGACGGCCAGCGTCGCGGCGCATCCGCAGATCGCCGCGGCGCTCGTCGAGGGCTGCCTGGAGGAGGGTTTCGACGTCGGCTTTTCCAGCTCGTTCAAGGACGGGAAACTCCTCTCGCACGCGCACGTCGAGCCGATTCTCTATCTCGTGCGCGAGAGCGGCACGCCGGTGATCCCGGTCTTCGTGAACGCGGTGCATCCGCCGGCGCCTGGCCCTGCGCGCTGTTATGCGTTCGGCCAGGCGCTGCGGCGTGTGATCGATCGAAAGCTCGGTGCACGCCGCATCGTTCTCTGCGGTTCGGGAGGGTTGTCGCATTTCTCGCCTTCGCATCCATGGGCCCACCACGTCGGCTCCCGCTACGTCGGCGACATCAGCGTGGAATTCGACCGCCGCATCGTCGCCTGGATGCGCGATGGCGAGGGGCGGCGCCTCGCCGAGCTTTCGTCGTCCGAGCTGATCGAGCACGGCGAAGCGGAGCTGCGGCAGTGGATCGTGCTCCTTGGCGCGGTCGGCGCGCTCAAGCCCGAGTTCCTCGTCTACGAGCCGCTCTTCCGCAGCATCATGGGCATGGGGGTGGGATGGTGGCAGCTCGAGCAGTGAACACGGTCAAGCGACTTGGCTTCTGCATCACCTTGGCTGTCGCATCGCTTTCCCAATGGAACGGATTTGCGCGCGCGCAGGATGCCTATCCCTCTCGACCCATCCGCCTGATCGTCTCCTTCACCCCGGGGGGCGGCGCCGACCTGACGGCGCGGACCGTGGGGCAGGGCATGGCCGAAGTGCTGCGCCAACAGGTGGTCGTCGAGAACCGTCCAGGCGCGAACGGGCTGGTCGGCGCCGCGGCGGTCGCGAAGTCAGCGCCCGACGGTTATACGCTGCTCCTCACCGATCGCGGCGCGCTCGGCGTCAACCCGAGCCTCTACAAGAGCCTGCCCTACGATCCGCTGCAGGACTTCGACTACGTCGGAATCGTGACTTCGGCGGCGTACGTCCTGGTCGTGGATCCGAAGCTTGGGGCGAAGTCGCTCGCCGAGCTGGCGAAGCTCGCCAAGTCGAAGCCCGGTGGCATCAACTACGCGAGCTTTGGCATCGCCAGCATGGCACAGCTCAACATCGAAGCGCTGAAGGCGCGCCTCGGCATCGACCTTGCTCACGTGCCCTACAAGGGCGCGGGACCAGCGGTGCAGGCGGTGGTCGCGGGCGAGGCGGGCGTCACGATCGCCTCGCCGGCGGCGGTGCTTGGCTTCGTGCGCGATGGACGCCTGCGCGCGCTCGCCATCGGCGCACAAGGGCGTTCGGCGCTGCTTCCCGACGTTCCGACGCTCGCCGAAGCCGGCGGGGATGACGATACGCTGGTCCCGACGTATTTCGCGCTCGCGCTCCCCGCTGGCACGCCGCGGCCGATCGCCGAGCGGCTGTACGAGGCGATGAAGCGCGCGCTAGCGACCCCTCAGATCGCCGAGCGGCTGGGCGCGGCCGGGCTCGAGCCCACCGGCGGCACCGGCGAGGCGCTGCGCGAGCTCGTGCAGCGCGACATTCCGCGGTTCCGCAAGATCATCCAGAACATCGGCATTCAACCCGAGTGAGGAAAAATGAAGTTCTTCGGCTTCTTCTTATTCCTTTCCTTCCTTTTATCTGACTACTGCATAGCGCAGTCGCCGCCGGTCGTGAAGGAAGGCACCACGGTCAAGCTCTCGGAGCACGTGTACGCAATTCCGGACGAGCGCGTGCCGATGGTGCCGAACGTGGGGATCGTGGTGGGCAACCGCGCGACGCTGATCGTCGACCCAGGCATGGGCGCGCGCAGCGGCGAGGCGGTGTTGCGCGAGACCGCCAAGGTGAGCCGCAACCGCGAGCTTTATCTTGTCACTACGCACTTTCACCCCGAGCACACCACTGGCGAAGCGGGGCTGCCGCCGACGGCGAAGCTGGTCCGCGCCAGGGCCCAGCAACAGGATGTCGACGAGATGGGCATGGAGTGGGTGAAGATCTTCTCCAGCCGCTCTCCGGTGGTTGCCGACGTGCTGAAGGGCTTCACGTCGTTTCGCAAGCCGGACGAGCTTTTCGACACCGAGAAGACGCTCGACCTTGGCGGTGTGAAGGTGCGGTGCCTGAGGCTCGGACCCGGTCATACGCGCGGCGATGTCGTGTTCTATGTCGAGGAGGACCGGGTGCTCTTCTCGGGCGACCTCGCGATGAGCGGCGCCTTT